>ERZ773147.1746-NODE-1746-length-21490-cov-3.328621_pt1 | contig 21490 bp, 15 predicted proteins | sample MGYA00580851_ERZ773147 | MGnify/ENA primary metagenome ERZ773147 (study PRJEB29015, sample SAMEA2737818) | human gut metagenome | biome: human gut; feature: human-associated habitat; material: faeces | place: China | collected 2012 ... | reverse complement strand
CCAACATCTCCACAATTTTCTTACCATTTTCTGTATTACAACTACACTCATTCTTTTGTACATATTCATTATTGTTCATATATCACCTTATAGAACATATGTTCCATTTAGAAATATTCCATTATATTTATAATATAGGAATAATATTATTGTGTAAAACTCTTTTTATTTATAAAAATAAGTATTGAACTAATAACAAACAATATTATTTCAACTTTTCTTACTACATTTAATTGATTACCACTTATTCCCATAATAGTATCCCAATAAAAGTAATTATCAAAATTTTGTAATGGTTTATAAATTAAATATGATTTAAGCATAGAGACCTTATCTTTATTCCACCATTCATGCATTCGATATTTTGCTTTCAAGCCGTCATATTCTAATGAATAATACTTTGTCATATAATCTTTTTTATTAGGGTTTTGTAAATAGTATTTCATTTCAGCAGGCATTTTTTCATCAACATTTTTCACATAATCTAATTCTTCATCTGTAGGATAACCACTTCCCTGATATGTTCCTAAAAGCAGTGGATTACCTGTACCATATGTTAATGGAATAAAATGATTAAATATTTTATAGTTTCTATAAGTCCAAGGTATTAAACATAATAACAAAATAATTCCAGCAATTATACATTGCCTAATTAAAAGTTTAAAATTATATTTTTTTAATATTAAGAAAACAAACAGAAAAATAGGAAATATGCCTATAGTTGGACGTATAAATACTGCCAATATATAATAAATCACTATTAAAATAAAATCTTTTTTGTTCGCCTTCATAGATAATTTTAATGTATGATATATAAGTAAAGAAAATAGTAAAATATATGGTGTTTCAGTTAAAATTAAATTATCCATCCAAATATAATCAGCAGCAAGAAAAAACAAGCATGAAATAGCAGCAATATATTGATTAGAATATAATTTAATAGTCTTATAAACAATATAAATCGTTAACAATCCCATAACCAGCCATAATATTTTAAGAGAAATTATAAGCTTCGAACCAACACCAAATATTAGTGCCATAAATGCAATCAAAAATGTCATGCCTGGCATTATTTGTGCGGACAATACATCGTGCATTGTTATTTCACCAGTTTGTAAAAATACTATACCGCTTTTTATATAGTCAGCATCATCACTATTCAATGAATAATTAAATCCTAATTCTTTTAAAGCTAAAATATGTAAAATTAATGATATAATTAACACAACCAAAATACACCAATTATCTAAAAACAAAGACTTTATCTTATTTTTCTGCATATCTAACTCACCTATACTTTTTTATTCTAAATAAAAATTTAACATTGCTATCATAAAATCTTTTTAATCTTTTTGGTTCTTTCATAATTCTGTATAACCATTCTAGATTTAATTTAATAAATATTTTAGGTGCCCTTTTTTTCATACCACTCATTACATCAAAAGAACCGCCAACACCAACAAATATACCTTTTTTAAATCTATTTAAATGTTTATATATTAACATTTCTTGAAGTGGAATACCAAGTGCTACAAGAACTATATCAGGCTCAAGTTTTACAATTTCATCAAATACCTTATCTTTATCAGTAACATACCCATTAGAAGTACCAACTAGTTTTAAATTAGGATATTGTTCTTTAATAACTATTTTCATTGAATCAATAACTTCTTGCTTAGAACCAAATAAATAAATACTCTTTTTTTGTTCATTACCAAACTTTAATAATTCATTTGCAATATCTATTCCAGTAATTCTCTCTTCAATGTTATACCCAATCTTTTTACCAGCCTTCAATACACCTATACCATCTGGTACCATAACCGTTTCTTTATCTAATAACATTTTTCTTACATCTTCATTTTTTTCACTAATCATAAATGTTTCGGGATTAGCGGTAACAACAAATGTTTTCTTATTATTTTTTAAATTATCACTTAAAATTTCATAAAAAGATTGTGCACTCTTTTTATATAATTTATCAAATAGTTTTCTCATCTATTCACCTCTTAGTTCCTATAACAATAGTATACCATTATTATATATTTTTTTTAATATTATTTTAGAATTTTTTTCCAAATATTAACTATTTTTTCTTTAGAAAATTCATTTGCTTTGTTTTTAGCCTCTATTCCCAATTCATTTCTTAGTTTAGAATCATTAATAACTTTTTCTATTTTATTTATATATTCTTTTTCATTACGATTATTTATTATATAACCATTTTTATTATCTTTTATTATATCATCTGTACCACTATCAGTATGATAAGCTATACAAGGTATACCATAACTCATAGCCTCTAAAAGTACCATTGGAAGTCCTTCTGTTTCAGAAGCCATTAAAAATAAACTAGATTTTAACATATATTCTTCAATTTCTTCTTTGTTTTTATAACCAGTAAGTATAATTCTATCATTCATATTTAAATCATTAATTAACTTATTAAGATTATTAAATTCTTTACCATCGCCAATGATATATAATTTCCAATCATTTTCTTTTATTTTAGAAAAAGCTTTAATAATATCATCATTTCTTTTACCGTAATCTAATCTGCTTATAGTTATAATATTCTTTTTATCTAGTTTACTTTGTTTACTAGGTATATAATATAACATATTAGGTACCAAAACTACTTTAGTATGTTTATTCTTAATTAAAAACTTTTTATAATCTTTTTCTAAAGTCTTAGTAAGAGCAAATAAAAAATCTATATTATAATATTTATTTTTTAATATATTAATATATCTTTTATTATTATTATGATAATGATGTTCTTGTGCTATTTTAACTGAATTATCATTACCATATTTACTAAGTAAAGCACTAAAATCATATCTAGTGGAAACTATATATTTACTATCACAATTTTTTATATAGTTAATTACTCTAATTTTCTTTTTCGTTAATATACTAACAGACCTTATACCCTCTTTTAATATATTAAATATTTTATGATTATGAAAAGCATCTAAGAATTCTTCCTTATTTGGACCATCATTATATAAATATTTAACTTTAATTTTATCATTAAGTTTATTAGCTTGTGTCTTACTTAGTTTATAAAATGACATAATTTCAATATCGTAATCATCACATAAACTATTTGCAGTATTAATTGTAGCACTTTCTATACCACCATAACCTAGATGTAATAGCAAGAAACTTATTTTATTATCATTAATATTAATTTGATTTCGTTTTACTTCATTATATAGACCAACTAACAATAAAGACAAAATACAAGTGGTAAGAAATATTCCAAAAACATGACCAGCCAATATAGAAGATAAAATCATATAAGCAGAAGCAAGTAAAAATGAACAAGTAAATATATTAATTTTTTTCTTAAAATGTATAAGTAATGAGACTAAACTAAATGCGAAAATAGCGACAAATGGTATTGTAACCAAAAACATGCCAATTTTTCCAAGCCAAACTTCTTGTCCAATAAAATCTCTCTCTAGATATGGAAAATTAGAAGAATAACCTATTCCTAACCACTTATCTATTTTATTACTATGCTTATTTAATATATCATCATACATACTCATTTTAAAGCCTCTATAATTAGTTAAAAAAGAAGTATCTTGTTTAATCGTATCAAACCAAAAATCAAAGTTCTCTTTAACTGAATAAAACTCAACATACGTCTTATGAACGCTAAACTTTTGAGGACATTTTTCAATACAAAGTGATAAATACTCTTTTTCAATATTATCAATATTCTCCTCTTTCAATATAACATCTAGAGATAAATTATATTTATCACTTAACTCATCTATCAAATAATCACATTCTGAATTCACTGAAGATACATCGTTATCTGTATTATTATTTATATTAGTTATATATCCCTGCATTTTATATTTTACAGGTGAATAACTAAAAAGAAATAATATAAAGCAAAATTCTAATACAAAGAACAAGCATCTTATTTTTAATACTTTTTTCTTGTAAAAAACATATTCTATTAATGCATAAACAAATATTGATAAAATAGAAAAAGTAATAGCAAAAAAGGCTGTCTTTGTAGATAACATTAATGCTGCAATTAATTTAATTAAAAATGACAAATAATATTTGCAATCATTTTTTAATAATGTATAAAAAGCAGATATAAAAAGCAAAGATCCCAATATAGCAGAGAGTTGATTAGTTGAATAAAATAATCCTTTTGATGTATATAAATCAACATCATTAATATTAATGCCATTAAACCAGCTAAATATATTACCTATTATAGTAACATTTCCTTCATAGTTAGAAGAATACCCAACATATGAAAACTTAAAAACATTGCTAATAACTATTATTAAACTAAATATTAAACTAATTTTTGATAAAGTAGCCATTATATCTATCGTTTTAAGATTAGATTTCATGTATACAAACAAGACAATCAAAGGTAAAATATAAGCCCTAACAATATAATATAATTCTACAATCATTGATATATTTTCGTTAATATATATAAAGCCTTTAAAAGATAAAATATGCAAAATATGCAGAAGAATATATATACCATAAACAATTATTATTGGAATTGTTTTTTTAGAAAATATTTTTTTGTTATCCTGCTTACTTTTTAAAAACAGTAAAATAAGCAAAATAAAAGTAAATAAAAAATTAAATAATTCAACAAGAGAAAAACCAAATAATTGAAATTTGTTACCTACTGTTGAACGATAAATATCCATGAATGGAAGTAAAAAACTAAGTAATAAAATATATTTATCATAATTTTTCTTTTTCATTCTTATCATCCCTAACATTAATTCTTTTTTATTTTAAATATAAAATTAATAATACCATACTGCTTTTTTAATAACAACTTATATATAATTTTTCGATTTTTATCCAATTGTGACAAATAACTATTACTTTTAAAATTTGGAAAATTATCATTCATATAACATAATAACTTATCAATAGTTTCTAATTTTATATTCTTATCTGCTTCAGATCTAATTATTCTAACAATAGCGGATATATATATATGATCAATAGCCAAAAACTCTATAATTTCCTTATTATCATCATACATAGAGCTTTTTAATATACTATCAAAAGCTTCTAAAATCTCAAGATTTCTTAAAACATTAGAATTATTCATCGTTGATCCTTCTCTTATTAAATAATCATACAAAGGTTCATTTACATACCCAATCCTATTTGCCTTACATATTACATTAATAGAAAAATCAAAATCTTCATACCATACTTTACTTCTAAAAGATAGGTCATCAAGAATAGATTTTTTATATATTTTATTCCATACTGCTTTTTTTCCCAACAAAGCATTAATTTTATTATCTTCATAATTAATATGTTCTAAATCTATTTTTTTATTTTTATAATCTTCACTAACATTATAATTTCCACATATAACTATATCCAAATCATCATCTACAGCTTTTTTATATAGTTTTTCAAACATTTGAGGTTCAACAAAATCATCTGAATCAACATAACCAATATACTTTCCATTAGCTTTTGTTAATCCATAATTTCTTGCAGAGCCTTGTCCTCCATTTTCTGTTATATATGATTTTATATTTTTATATTTCTTAGCATAATCATCAATGATTTTTTGACTATTATCTTTTGAGCCATCATTAACAACTATTATTTCAATATCTTTAAGTGTTTGTGAGACCAAACTTTTTAAACATTTATCAATATATTTTTCCACTCCATACACAGGAACTATTACACTAACACTATATTTTATCATTATTTTTCATCTCCAATCATTTTTTCAATATTTTTTATTTGGCTTTCGATAGAAAAATTCTTTGAATAACAAATAGCTTCTCTGCTAAATTTATTATACAATTTAGTATCAGCCATCAATAATTCTATTTTACTTACAAATTCTTCAATATTATTAGCTATAAATCCACATTGCTCATCATTAGATATTTCTAGTGCTCCACCAACATTTGTAGAAACAAATGGTACACCTAAAGTAATAGCTTCCACAAATATTGTCGGAAAGCCTTCACTATAAGAGCAACCTATCACTATATGTGCATTCTTAATATATGGATATGGATTTTTTTGATATCCAAGTATATCAATATATTTTTCAATTTTTAATTCAGAAATTCTCTTATTCATTTGCTCCAACAAATCACCTTTTCCAATAAATTGCATTTTAAAATCATATCCAGCATCAACTAGTTTTTTAGCAACTTCAATTGCAAATAAAGGATTTTTATTGTTATCAAATCTATTGATAAATAAAATTGTCTTCTTTTTATTTTTCACTTCAAAACTTGTAGACTTATCTATTATATTTTGTATATTAAATCCATTGTTAATAAGAACTATTTTATTCTTATATTCGGGAAAAACTTCTAATAGTGATTTCTTTGTATTATTAGAAATTGCTACAATTTTATTTACATTTTTAAAGCTTTTCTTTTGAGCAATATAATTTAGTTTATCATTATTCAAATCATAAACATCACCATGAACCCAAGCATAAGTTTTACACTTTTTATCAAGTAAAAAGGTAGGAATTAAATAATTAAAAGATATTTGCATATCATAATTATTTTTTATATATTTTTTCCTTAAATAATAAGGAAAAACATATAAAAGAATCTTATATAAAATTTTTTTTAAAATACTATCATTATCAGCATCAATTATAGGTTCAAGTAAAGTTACATTATCATTAATTTCTTCATTATTAATATTAGTATGCCAATACTCAATAATATCAATATCATACCTATTTTTATCTAAATTATTTACTATATTAGCAAGCACTCTTTCAGCACCGCCTCCGTAAGTAAATGACCAAATTATAAATAATATCTTTTTCTTTTTCATTTTTAACATCCTATTCAAATTCAACTGTTTCCTTTACATCATTATTTATTTCATATGGAAAATCATATAAATAATCTTTTAATTTTTCTTCAATAATTCTACTCTCTTCCAGATACTCTTTTTTTCTAAACAATTGTGTGTTCTTAATTGATATATCAGGATTAAATCTTGATTTTTTATTTACATGATCTTTCTCAGTAAAGCCCAAAAATTTTGTTATTTCTTTTACTTTATTTTCATAATCATAAATTAGATCTTCAAACTTTACTCTATACACCTTATTTGAATTGCATTTTTTTTCACTTTCACGCATTTTTTTATAAAAATCACAAAATTCATTCACTTCTAATGGAAAAGGTACACATAATTGTCTTGCTTGCCATATATACTTATTAATAATAAATACATCTCTAGGATCTCTTTCAACTACTATTACTCTTAATTTATCATCAAAATAATTATTTACTCTAAATAAATTAAATGGTAATAGGAATTGATCTAATATAATATTTTCTTTACCTTTAGCTATTTCTTTAATTATCTTATATATATATTCATTTGAATACTTATAAAATTCTTTATCTTTAATATATGAAATTCTCATTCCATCGGAATATTTAAGTACTTTATTAAATCTAATCTTATTCAAAGTAAACATTTTTAGTGGCTTTCTAATCAACAATTTAATAAACATTTTTGCATTAACTTCTTCATGCATATACCAATATCCAGAATAATTAAATTGTTGAATATTTTTTATAAAATCATCAGTTATTTTCATAAAGTTAGGACTAATAATTTTTTTATAATTTCCTACCCACCAATATTTTTTATCGTATAATTTCTTCATTTGTAGTTCAAAACTTCTTATAGCCTCATCACTTCTAATTGCATTATTGCCTATTAATAATTTATCTTCTAAGTCGAAAAGTCCATTCGGACAATGTAATAATACATATTCATAACTCTTATATTCATTTTGACAATCCTTAAACTCTGCAACTAAATCCGTAATAGCAGAACTTCCACTTCCCATATAGCCAGTAGGAACTATGATTCTTTTCATTTTTTATCACCTTTTCCAATCTTAAATTTAAACTTACTTAAAATAAATATTAAATTATTATCTTTTGTCAATAACAAAACGCCAAAATATAAAATGATACAAGTGGCCACAATCAAGCAAAGATTTACAACAAAGCTCAAATTAAAAGTTCTGATTATTAATGAAAGTGGTATAAAAAGTATACCTATTATCAAATAAAGTAAATTTCTTTTTGTAAATATTTCTACATTTAAATTCATTTTTTTTCTTGCGTAAATATAATGACAAATGAATACAATAATTTCTGAAATACCTGTAGTTATCATTGCAGTTGAAGGATTCAAAATATCAAAAAAGACTAATAAATAATTCATAATCAAATTCAATGCTCCACAGCTAAGTGAAACTTTTAATATTCTATCCTCTCTATCATTTGGATACATAACCAAATTATTCATAACTGATTCTAGACTAACAAATATCCTAACCATACTTGCAATCATAAGAGGAATAACCGCTGTAACATATTTTTCTCCTGCATATAATGCAATAATTTCTTTAGCAAGAACAAATATACCAAAACACATTGGAACTATTATAAATAATAATGAAGAAATAGAATTATTTAATTTCTCTTCATACTTCTCCTTACCTTCATTTCTTAAAATATATGACATTCTGGGAATTGATACAAATATTATAGAATAAGGAATAGAAGCTAATGTAGACACAACATAATAAGGAATATAATATAGTGTAACAGAAACATCATCAACATATTTTCCAAGCATAACTTTATCAAGCTGACTATATAATAAATCAAGGTTAGAAATAATTAAAACCGCTATTAATGGTTTAATATATTTTTTAAGTTTAAATTCCGAAAAATCAAATTTAATTTTTTTCTTTGAATATATAAAACTAATTATATTATTTAATAATATAGTTAAGCAAACTATTATCGCATATAAAATAACATCATCAGGCTTTCTTACAAATAATAATAAAGCAATAAAATAAATAATCTTAACAATAACAGATTTTATAGTAATAAATTTATAATTTTCTAAAGCCTCATTAACAAATTCTACATAAAACACATTAGCAACTATTTGTATTATCATTATCATATATAATGATGTTGCTATCCCACTCGAAGAGAATATAACATAAAATAAATATATAATTAATACTAATATATTAGAAAAAAGAGAAATCAAAAACAAATTACTAAAAAGTTTAGAAGTAGCTTTTTTATCATTCCTAATTCTACTAATTTCTCTAACTCCATAATTATAAACTCCAAAAGAGGCAAATGCTAAAAAAATCTGAAACTCAGATAATACTCTATTATAAGTTCCATATAAATTAACATCTAACAATCTTACAATGTAAGGGCCTATTATTATAGGAATAACTATATTTACCAAACTAAGTATAGATTTATAAATTGTATTTTTAAATAAAGTATTTTTCTTCATCTTAGGCACCAGCTTTCTATTAAATTATACTATAAAAAGCCATTATTATCAAGGTAATAGAAAAAAGAATATCATATTTTACAAATAATATTCTTTAATACTTTCTAATAAATAATCATTTTCTTCTTTAGATTTAATGGCTATTCTAATATATTCATTATCATCAAAGCCATTTTTACCATTAAGTACTTTAATTAATATCTTTTTACTATCTAAAAGATATTCTGCTATTTCTTCTGCTTTACCTTTATTTAATTTAATCATAAAATAGTTAGCATCAGATTTATAAACATTTAATTCTTTTATTTCTAATAATTTATTATAGAATCTATTTCTTTCTTCTTTTATCTTGTTACATCCAATAACATAATCTTTTTTATAAATAGAAATAATTTGTAAAAAGTATTCTGCAAATGAATTAATATTCCATTCAGGTAAATTCTTATTAATAATATCCAAATATTCTTTATTACCACTTGCAAGTACTCCAAGTCTAAGGCCAGGCACACCATAAGATTTACTAATACTCTTAATAACAATCAAATTAGAATATTTATTTAATATATCATCATTGATTAAAGTATAATTATCATCAGCAAAATCAATAAAAGATTCATCAAATATAACTTGTTTATTCTTTTCACTAGCAGTATCTAACAACTTAATAGTTTCATCATAAGTCAAATGAGAACCACTAGGATTATCTGGAGATATAACTATCAAAGTATCAACTTTATCTAACACTTTAATTAATTCATCCAAAGATAATCTATAGTCATTATCTTTACTATTTATATATAAAATATCATTATCCGGAAAACATCTTACATACTCGTTAAATGATGGAATAGTAAGAGCAATTTTCTTACCTACTATATATTTCAAATTATTAATAAGTTCAGCAGCACCATTTCCTATTAAAATATTATCATCACTTACATTATCAAACATTCTACAAGCACAAATTCTTTCAATACTTTGTCCAGAAGGATAATTAAATAATAACTTATCATAAAAATATTTCATTTTATTAATCATAGCTTCTGTAGGAAAATATGGATTAACTAAATAACAATAATCTTTAATACCATTAAATCTCCAATATCCACCAAATCTCCTATGAAATAATTCTAATTTTTCTCTAGTACTTGGAGCAAATATAGCTTTAGCTATATCATAATCTTGACAATCATCTATTTCATACCAATCTTCACCATTTAATTGTAAACCATGTAACTTAGCCTCTTTAAGTCCGCTAATAACCTTTAAAACAAGTTCATAATAATCATTATTACCATAAGCTTTAATATAAGATTCTAAAAATGGTAAATAAAATCTTTCACTAAACTCCTTACTAAATTTATAAATATTAACTGTTTTATAGTACTTATTTACATCACTATAATCAAAATCTTTCTTTTCTACAAATGAACTAATAGTATCGTCATCATTTAAAGTTACAACAGTACCATCCATCCATTCCTCATATTTAGCTACAACTGCCGCACTCTCATACTTAGAATTAACTAATTTTTTTACTATAGAAGTATCATATATCAAATCAGATTCCAAGAGTACAGTATCATCTTTAACCAAATAATCTTTTGCCAAATATAAAGAATATATATTATTAGTAGTATCATATATATCATTATTTATATAAGTAATATTAATTTTCTTATCAAGTTCTTTTTCTTCAATATATTTTTTTACATTTTCACCTTTATAACCAAGTACAATAATAAAATCTTTAATATCAGCTTCAATTAAAGCATCTATTGCTCTTTCTAATAAAGTTTTACCATGTATATTAAGCATACATTTAGTATTATTTTTAGTATATTTACCAAGTCTAGAGCCTTTACCAGCTGCTAACATAATTGCTTGCATTTACTTCACATCCTTACATAATCTAAGTTTATCATCATTTTAAATCATAGTCAATTAAATTAAACAGAAAAAAGTAAAGTAACTTACCTCACTTTACATTTTACTTTAGAACAATTATCAATTGTTTTTCTTCCAACAGAATCATAATATACATTATATTTTTCTACATCGGATAATTTATAACAATTTCTACCATCATAAATTCTAGGACTTGCCATTAACTCTTCATATCTAGCTATGTCATATTCCTTAATCATAGGCCATTCAGTCATAATAAGAACAGCATCAGTATTCATAATAGTACTATCAATATCAGTAAAATAACTAATACTTCCTACTACACCATCATCTTCTAATTTATATGAAATTCTTTTTTTAAAGCTTTCTATTGATATTGGATCATAAGCTTTAATTACCGCACCAGCATCCAATAATAATTCAATATTATATATAGAAGGAGCTTCTCTTAAATCATCAGTACCAGGTTTAAAAGTTAAACCAAGTACAGCTATATTTTTACCTTTTAGATTACCAAAATCACCTAATAACTTTTCATATAATTTAATTTTTTGACTTTCATTAACATCAATACAAGCCTTAACAGTTCTAAGTTCTGCACCAACTTGTGAACTCAAATAATGAAGAGCTTTAGTATCTTTGGGAAAACAGCTTCCGCCATAGCCTATTCCAGCATTTAAAAATTTATTGCCTATTCTAGAATCAAATCCCATTCCCTTTGATACATCTTCAATATTTGCACCAAGCTTCTCACATAAGTTTGCAATTTCATTAATATAAGAAATTTTTAATGCCAAGAAATCATTAGAAGCATACTTAATCATTTCTGCACTTCTTCTATTCGTAGATAATAAAGGCACATTATATGGTTCTTTAGTTAATGGTTCATACATTCTTAGTAATACCTCTTCTGCTTCCTTACATTCAGTACCAATTACAATTCTTGAAGCATAAAGAGTATCCCTCACTGCAGTACCCTGAGCTAAAAATTCTGGATTACTAGCAACATTAATGTTAATTCCATCTCTAACATTATTTTTTAAGTATCTTTCAACTTCATCATTAGTACCAATAGGTACAGTAGATTTAACAACCACTACTACATCTTTTTCTACTGATTTAGCAATTTGTTCACACACACCATAAACATAATCTAAATTAGCAGATCCGTCTCTTCTTTCAGGAGTACCAACGCCTATTATAATAACATCTGCATCTTTATATGCCTTCTTATAATCGGTAGTATAACTAAGCCTATTACTATTTTTTTGCATAAGTTCTTCTAAACCTTGCTCATAAATAGGACTTATACCACTTCTCATCTTTTCTATTTTCTTTTCATCAATATCAACACAAGTAACATTATGTCCAATATTAGCTAATGCCACTCCTGTTACCAACCCTACATATCCTGTTCCAGCTACTGCTATTTTCACTTCTATTACCTCCATCATGTATATACATCATAACATTATTTAGCCTTGAAATCAACCCTAATTAATACTTAAATTACCACTAGTAGGATAAATTTGAATATAAGTATTACCATCATTAACAACTAATCCTTCACCACTAGATTTTATTTTATATATAGTTTTATCATTTTTACCACTCTTATTCCAAGTAATAGGTATACTATAACCATTAGATACATAATATCCTTCTCCACTACCAACATTATCTATTTTTTGATATGCACAGTATCCATGATCACAATAATTAGAATAATTAACACTATATATAATTATATTCTTAACCTTATATTGTTCTCCAGTTACTAAATCAACATTCTTAGTATCATTCATACTTCTTAAATATACTTTATTATCACTATCATAAGTATAATTAGAAGTTCTATAATCAGAATATTTAATACTAACATTATTAGCTATACTACTGCCATCTAATTTAGATAAATCTATTTCTTCAGCACTATATTTAAGTAAACTCTTAGTTTCGGTAGTAGTTCTATACTTTCTATTATTTGTTCCTTCACCTAATAATTTAGTAGAAGTAAATAATTTATGTTCCCAGGCTCTATTCAAGGAAGTATCTCTAAATCCATATTCTCCATCTACATCGACATCATTAATGCCTTCACTAGAAATTCTCTTTAATGCATCTTCTGCACCTCCAGCATGGCCATAGATAGCATCATTTTCATATACATAATCTAAATACTGTGTTCTAGCACTTCTAACAGAACCAATCTTATCAACATTAGTATCTTTAAATAGTACCATCATTCTCGTAATACCACCTTCAACCATTAATTCATATACAATATATGCTTTATCAAGACCAGCTTGTGGTAATGCTCCATTATGGCAATTTATCATAACAGCATAAGGCCTAGTATCACTATCTACATCAATTATACCCACCTTTTTTTCTTCTTTTATTTCTTCCTTAATATTATCTTTTTTATCAGGAATTTTTTTATTATTATCAATAACAAAATATACTCCTATGCCAATACCACATAACACGATAACACCAAGTACAATAAATAAAATTAACTTATTATTTTTTCTTTTTCTCATATTTACCTCCTAACAATAGTATTTTATCTACTTCAAGTATAACACATAGAAGAAAAAATACAAACTAATTTTTGTATTTTATTCTTGACTATTATTTTTATACCAATTAATAAAGTTTTTAATACCATCTTTAAAACTAATACTAGGATTATATCCAAGTAATTTTTTAGCTTTTGATATATCAGCGTATGTTCTATCAACATCACCAGGTTGCATAGGTAAAGTATCAATACTAGGAGTAACTCCAAGTACATCACCAATAACATTAATCATATCTTTTAAACTAATAGGATTATTACTACCTAAGTTAATTATTTCATAAACATTATCATTATTCATTACATAATCACAAGATTTACATATACCATCAACTATATCATCAACATAAGTATAATCTCTCGAAGTATTTCCATCACCATACATTGGAATAGATTTACCATCAAGCATTAATCTTGTAAATTTATTAATTGCTAAATCAGGTCTTTGTTTAGGTCCATATACTGTAAAGAATCTAAGCATTATAATATTCATATCATTAAGTTTATGATAAACATGGGCCATTACTTCATTAGCTTTTTTAGTAGCGGCATAAGGACTAATAGCATAATCAACAATCATGTCTTCTCTAAAAGGAACTTCCTTACAATTGCCATAAACACTACTACTTGATGCCATAACCAAAGATTTAACATTATGTAGTTTAGCCTCTTCAAGAATATTTTGCGTACCAATACCATTAACTTCTTGATATAATAAAGGATTTTCAATAGAAGGTCTAACTCCGGCCATCGCAGCAAGATGCATAACAACATCAATATGATTTTCATCAAATACTTTCTTTACATCTTCTCTATTTCTAATATCTCCCCTATATAATTTATAATTATCATTATTAATAAAATCTTTAATATTCTTTTCTTTAATTTTAGGATCATAATAATCACAAAAATTATCAATAGTAACAACCTTATTTCCCTCTTTTAATAATCTTTCAGTAAGTGTAGAACCAATAAATCCAGCTCCGCCTGTAATAAAATACGTTTTCATTTTTTCTTTCTCCTTTTAGTATTGTTTTTTTTATCATTAGTAGTAAGATAATCTATCCAACCATCGGTAGGAATGAAATTTTTATTATATTTTTCCTCACTATTTATTCCATTTTGATCAATAAATTTATATTCCATTAATGAAGATATTTTAAATTTTTTTAATTTGTATCCCTCATTAATATATTTAATTTTTTTAGGATCAAACCCCATTATTTTGCAAATAGACCTATCCATATTTAATTGATTAAAGCTAGCTACTATTAGTCCGACTTCTTTATTCGATGGAATAAGTGGGCCTTCTTTTTCACCAGAAATAATCATATCCGCAACATTAAAAATAATTCTCTTTTTATTATTAGATAAAACACCATTTTTATCAGAATATAATAATATTTTATTTATATCAAGTATAGTTCTCCATATTGTATCATTTCCATACCAACTTCCCTCTTGAAATCTTTCTTTATGAGTTAAAACCATCAATTTATAAAATACACCATTTATAAGGTAAATTATTTTGCTATGTGTATAAGAATAATTCTTAGCAACAGAACGACAATATTTAATAAAACTACTTTCTGGATATTCATCACCATGACTAGCAACACTACCATTCCTATGATGTGGTAAATACTCTTTTTTACTATTCACACCAACAAAGTTTTTCATAGAGGCAGTGATACCAGCTTTTCTATGACATTTTGGCTTTGGAACATTAATTATAACATCAGCATCAAGAATATCTTTAGCAATTAAATATTCATGTTTTCCTTGACAATGATGACTATGCATATACTTTAAATTGTAATTTGTAATAGCATACTTTTTATAATATTCATCAGTTTCAACCAAAGAACTATTTTCTCCAATATCAACTACAGTACATTCAATTTCTGGATTACTATTCTTTCTAAAATCTTTTAATTCAACCTTATAATTAAAATCATTATATTTTTTTATTGCCTCTTCTAAATTATATAACTTTATAACTTCAGCAAAATTGCATTCTTGTACAGGAGCATCACCAACGATAATACTGCCAGTACCATTTAAAGCAATTATTGTATAATCAATAATTGGTCTAATTACAGAAAAGTTAGTTATTAATGAATCGGTATTACCATCCAAAGATTCATTAATATGTTTCACTAAATTAGGTTTTATCACTACTTTATTATTTTTTTTAATAAAATCACCAAAAGGATTCCAATTTTTTTTACCAATATTCCCTTTATCAAGCCCCATTTGAATAAAAAGTCTACGAACACAATCGTATATATTAGAATCACTCTTAATATCAATGTTTAATCCCTCTGGATACACTGTTGATGGATTAAAAACATTGTCATTACTATATTTATATATTTTTGTATCAACAACATATACATCGTTATTTTTCATTGCTATTTTTCCTTTCCTTAATCATTTTTATTATATCATTAAAATCATTTCTAAATAAGATAGTATTAACTAAAAGTACAAAGACTGTAATTACTACAATAGTTATAACTGCCAAAATCACCCATTTAATATAAGTATCAATATTAATATTAATACAAAAAATTTGAAATAACATAACTATTAACATTTCAATAAATGAAACAATTATTATTTTTAAAGAATTAATAAACTTAGTTTCTAATATTTTTGTAGAACCATAGTATATAAACCCAAATGTTCTAATTGGCATAGATATTAAAGTACCAATAGCAACTCCTACTAAACCATATTTTTTAACTAGTAACACAGAAATTATTATATTAACCACTGGTTCTATAATAGAAAAAATCTTAGTTTCCTTAAAATGACCCTTAGCATATACAATAGTTGAATATGGATATCTTATAACAAAGAAAAACTCAGCAAAAACTAAAATATAGGCAAAAGTAGGAATAACATAATTAGCATCAACAAAATTTTTAGTATAAACTGAAACAAAAGGAACTATCAATATTAAAGTTGAAGCAAGCAATATTGTTGTCAATGTATAAAATATGAAAGAATACAAACTAAACTTATGTCTTACTTGTTCTGAATTCTGCGTAATTAGTGTTTTGCCAAAAAAAGCATCAATACCATTAGTTAAAGAGACAATCAAAGCACGAATACCATTCGTAATCAAAGCATAAACTGAATATATTGAAATATTTGTTAAATTACTAAATATAGTTAATAAAATAACATCTATACTAGATTGCACAGTTGATGCAATATGATGAATTAGCCCATCCCATTGTTTATCAAATTTATAAGTTGAATTATTGTTTATTTTATAATAAGGATATCTTCTATGAATAAAAATGACCATTACAAAGACCATAATAATAACTTCAAATAGCATTGCTAATGCATATACGATCATGGTATTTTTGTGAACAAATAAAGTTGAATATGCTATAAGTAATTTAAGTGTAGCATCCAATATGCTGAATCTCGCATATGCAGACATATTTTCTTCAGCAATACAAATAGAATTCAAAAATGAAATAAAGATACTAAATGAAAAACCAGCAACTGTAATATGATATATATAATACACATCATTTATCGGTAGAACATCCTGTTTCAAAAAACCATTTATATATATATATCCGAATATTTCAAGAATAATTATTATGCTTATAAAGCAAAGGATATGAACAGCAAAAATTGCATTAAGATAATCATTTGCTCCAACATGGCCTGCTTTTGCTAAACCAGAAGAAATAAATCGTTGACTAGATACTGTCAAAATCCCGGTAATAAAAGCCCCTAAAACGACTATACTAGAAATAACATTGTATAGGCCAAAGCCATCAATCCCGAAATTTGCCATAAGAAATCTTGTTGCAAGAAGATTTACTAGCATAACAAAAATCATTCTAATATAGAGTGCACTTGAATTGAGCACGATTTTTTTTATTGAACTCATGACTTTGGCCTTAAATGTTATTTATACATTTTTCTTACGCATTCTACCTCATTAAGAATTTTATTTAAATTCGATTGATAAACATCATCGGAACTTAACATTGGCGCTCTCTTCATTGCATCTAAGATTTTTTTCTTAGCTAAACTAATATATTTTTCATCCCATCTAGGAGACGAGAATTGTTCAATTTTCTTTAATAAAAGATTGGGGGCTGTATATACACATCTTCTAATTATTTTACTATAAATAGGCCACCATTTATTTGACAAAATATCCCTTTGTTTATAAAAGCAATTTATGGAATCATCAGCATTCAAACTTTTTATATAAAATGACTCACCATATAAATGAAGAAATTTATTCCTCAAACATTCACGCATAGAACTTGGCCCAATATATGATGGGGAGTACTCTAATTTAACTGATAAAGTCCAATCAATCCACTTAAATGTATTAATTTGATTAGAGGTTACCAGAGGTATCCACGGAACTCGAAGTGAATCTGCAATAATAGCAGCATGCATCGCATCAGCTAGAACAAGTTTCGACTTTCTTATTTTTTGTATTACATATTTTGAATCTTGGGTAGGATCAATAAACTCAATACCTACTGATTTGCATACTTCATGCCATTGACCTGTATGTAATGCATGATGATGGGGAACAAAAATAATCCCGCTTCTTTCATTCTCAGGCAACGGTTCAAAACCCTCTATTTTAGAGACGAGAATTGCACTATCTGTAATATATTTATTAGCAGGCAGCGAAAGGACTTTTGCGGATAGCGGACCTCTTACAAAGCGCACATCCCATCTATTGTCACCGAAATTCATTGGTGGATAACCATAACCAACGCCACTGCCAAAGATTACAGTTTTACTCGATGTTGGCATATCAGCAGAAATAATAGTTCCAATTCCTGAAAAAATAATACCATTTTCATATTTGAAATACCCTGGCAGCAACTCTTCCCACAGCCAAGCATTTAAATCATCACCAAAGTTACCAGTAGGGGATTTGTAATAATAAAGTTTCATATATGTTATATTATCCCTTATTGCAAATAATAGTATTATCATTAAGTAATGAAAATACTATTTTCGTGTTTCTTTCCATCATTCTAACATCACCACGCGATTCTACATTCAGGCGCACCACCGGCTCAGTATTAGAGGTGCGCAAATTAAAGCGCCAATCAGCAAAAGTCATGCTAATACCATCAGTGCGATCCACTGCCAGTGCCTCGCTGCTAAAATGCTGCTCCACGCGGTTAATCGCTTCTGCCGGTTGCGCCAATTTAGTATTGATCTCACCACTCGCCGGAAATGCAGCCATGCGATCACGTACCAACTCCCCCAACATCTTCCCTTTCAAGCACACTAACTCGGCCACCAGCAACCACGGGATCATCCCGCTGTCACAGTAAGCAAAATCACGGAAATAGTGATGAGCACTCATTTCGCCACCGTAGATGGCATCTTCCTTACGCATGCGTTCTTTAATAAATGCATGTCCTGTTTTCGACATTATCGGCGTGCCGCCTGCGGCGGTAACCACATCAACAGTATTCCAATAGAGACGAGGATCGTGGATGATCTTCGCACCTGGATTTTTCTCGAGGAATGCTTCAGCCAACAGTCCAACAATATAATAACCCTCTATAAACTGTCCTTTTTCATCGAACAGGAAACAGCGGTCAAAATCGCCATCAAAGGCAATTCCCATATCCGCGCCATGTTTGATTACTGCATTGCTGGTGTCATCACGGCACTCCGGCAGCAGAGGATTGGGAATACCATTAGGGAAGGTGCCATCCGGTGTATTGTGCAATTTGATTAACTCAACAGGTGCACCGAGCGCTTTAAAGTGGGCTTCAATAGCATCCACCACAGGGCCCGCGGCCCCATTACCAGAGTTAATCACCAGCTTTAGAGGAGTAAGATTTTTAACGTTGATATAGCTAAGTAGGTGATTAACATAAGCATTACGTAGATTGATTGGCTTATAACTGCCACGTCTGCTTTCGTTAATCGGTGAAAAGTTGTTAGCTTCCACTAGTCGTTGAATATCACGTAGTCCAGTATCGCCACTGATGGGGCGAGCACCTTCACGCACCAGCTTCATACCGTTATAATCAATAGGATTATGGCTGGCAGTAATTTCAATCCCACCATCAACGTCAAGATGGAAAGTGGCAAAGTAAATCTCTTCGGTACCAGACATACCGATATCAAGAACATCAACCCCCGCATCCTGCAAACCTTCAGCCAACGCCAGTTTTAATGTTTCGCTGGTGAGACGTACATCGCCGCCTAAAACAATCGTTTTCGGTTTAAGAAATTCGCCATATGCACGACCAATGCGCCAAGCAATATCTTCGTTTAATTCTTCACCTAATTTTCCACGGATATCATAGGCTTTAAAGCAAGTTAATGTTTTCATTTTAATTCTCGATTTTTTATCTCTTATTAAACTCTACCATAACGGTCTTTTAAGCGAATAACATCATCTTCCTTAAGATAGGAACCTGTACGAACCTCAATTAATTCTAAGGGAATTTTCCCGGGATTTTCTAAACTATGCTTTGCCCCAAGGGGGATATAAATAGATTCATTTTCACTCACTAAATAACTCTTGTTATTTAGTGTTATCTTCGCAGTACCTGCAACGACTATCCAATGTTCTGAACAGTGATGATGCATTTGCAACGATAGTCCTTCTCCTGGTTTTACGGTGATCCTCTTTACTTGATATCGTTTTCCTGAGTCTATTGAGTCATATTTACCCCAAGGCCTATAAACCTCACGATGCATATGATGTTCTTGCCGTCCTTTTAGTTTTAACTGTTCTACAACCTTTTTTACATCCTGTACTGCATGCCGATCAGCTACTAGAACTGCATCTTTTGTCTGCACAACAATTAGATCTTTAACCCCAACAGTTGTCACTAACCCAGATTCTGCGTATAAATAGCTATTATTAGTCATGTAGCTAATAACATCGCCATATACTGAATTACCTTCATCATTTCTTTGGCTAATCTCCCACAACGCCCTCCATGAGCCCACGTCATTCCAGCCAGCATCAAGAGGTACTACGATTGCATCTGCGGTATGTTCCATTACAGCATAATCGATAGATTCTTCCGGGCAAGCAAGAAATGCCTCGTCATCTATTCTAATAAAATCAAGATCATTATTTATATGACACATGGCTTGTCGACAGGCAGATAAGATGTCTGGACGAAATTTCTCTAACTCTTCAATGTAACGATTTGCGCGAAATAGAAACATTCCGCTGTTCCAGTAATAACTGTCCATGGATACATATTTTTTAGCTGTTACTAAATTAGGCTTTTCAATAAATTCTGAAACGCTGTATGCCCTGAAACTATTTTCATTATCTATAGCATTTCCTCGTTTGATATATCCATAACCTGTCTCTGGATGATCCGGAACAATACCAAATGTAACTAACTTATCTTTCTTGGCAAAAAATAAAGCTTCTCGTACTGTTTCTTGGAACTTTTTTTCATCTTCGATAATATGGTCGGCTGCAAGAACAAGTACCATCGGATCCTCACCAGGATTATTCATTAGTGCAGCTAATGCAGCCAATGTTATTGCTGGTGCAGTATTACGTCCTTCAGGTTCAAGAATTATATTTTTTGTAAGTTTATTAATTTGTTGTAACTGTTCAGCTACTAT
>ERZ773147.1745-NODE-1745-length-21505-cov-2.594312_pt1 | contig 21505 bp, 18 predicted proteins | sample MGYA00580851_ERZ773147 | MGnify/ENA primary metagenome ERZ773147 (study PRJEB29015, sample SAMEA2737818) | human gut metagenome | biome: human gut; feature: human-associated habitat; material: faeces | place: China | collected 2012 ... | reverse complement strand
AGACCGGAAATGTCTTTGACTTCTTTTGCCTGTACCCATTTTGCTTCTTCTGGGATTGGAGCGGCGCCATGATGAACGCCCTGTGCAACTGGGCACATTTCTTCTACTTCGCGTGAATAAATCATTGTAAAACTCCTTTCAAGTATAGATTAACTTCATGTTGTTATACTCGCCGCTGTACAGAACTGCTGAATGAACTGCACAGGGTAAAACTCTGATGTCTGCTGAATGACTTCAGAGGAGTATGCCTAACAACCTAGTGTTATTTTCTCACAAAATCCTTCATTCGTCTAGTCATATTTTGCAAAATTTACGAAAAAATTGTCGGTACCATTTATTGAACTTGTCTTGTAGAAATTTTATTTTCATGATAAACTACATAAGAACATTCCGATCACAGCTGCCACCTGGAATTTTCATAGCAAAAAGCATCCGGAAATACTTCTATTACAAAGGATAACAGCTGTTATGATCTGGCAGGAGCAGAGTATGGTGTTTATGCAACTGAAGTGGATGCAAAAAATGATACCAACCGCAAGGCTACTCTTACAACAGACAAGGATGGTAACACCAATACAGAAATGGTTGGGACAGGTACCTGGTATGTTAAAGAAGTAAAAGCAGGATACGAATGTGGTCTTGTATTTGAGAAGTTCAATGACATCCAGGAAGATGACATGATTGAAGCTTACGCTATGGTAGAGGTTCCCCGCTAGTACTACACTGCATTAGGACTTAAGTGGAAGCCGGGGAATCCTGCCGGAAGGCGGAGCGGCAAAACGAAAGGAAGAACATGCGTAAAAACAGTATAAAGAATACAAGAATCAATATGGAGGTTCAGAGAGAACTGAGCGAGATTATCCGCCTGGAGATCAAGGACCCGAGAATCCATCCCATGACGACGGTGGTTGCAGTCTCTGTGACTCCGGACTTAAAATTCTGCAAGGCATATATCAGTGTTTTAGGAGACGAGGAAGCCGGCAATGCAACCATCGAAGGATTGAAGAGCGCGGAGGGCTATATTCGCCGCGAGCTGGCCAGAAGAGTGAATTTACGGAATACTCCGGAGATCAAATTTATTCTGGACCAGTCCATCGAATATGGGGTAAATATGTCGAAACTGATTGACGAGGTAACGAAAGATATCAAAGAGTAGGAGGTGTTTCCATGAGCTTTTTTGATACTATGCTTGAGGATGTAGAGACGATGGCGATCATCGGCCATATCCGCCCGGACGGAGACTGTATCGGATCCTGTCTGGCAGCGTACAACTACCTGGAAGAACATTATCCTGATGTCCGAGTGACCGTCTTTTTAGAGGAACCATCCATAAAATTCGGTTATTTAAAGAATATAGAGCGTATCTGCAGCGATTTTTCAGTGGAGGCGGAGTTTGATCTCTGCCTCTGCCTGGACTGCAGCGACATGCTCCGCTTCGGTGAGGCGGTGCGGTACTTAAACAGCGCCAAAAAGAGTATTTGCGTGGACCACCACGTGACCAATACCGGGTTTGCGGGACAGAATATCATAGAAGCGAAAGCCAGCTCCACCTGCGAGGTCCTCTTCGGCCTTCTGGAGGAAGAGAAGATAAGCAAAGCGGTGGCGGAATGCATTTACACCGGTATTATCCACGACACAGGGGTGTTTAAATACGACTGCACCTCTGCGAAGACCATGGAGATCGCGGGAAAGATGATGGCAAAGGGAATCGATTTCCCCCACATCATCGACAACAGCTTTTACCGGAAAACGTATATTCAGAACCAGATTCTGGGACGTGCGCTTCTGGAGAGCATTACCTTCCTGGATGGGCGCTGTATTTTCAGCGTGATTCATAAGAGGGACATGGATTTCTACGGCGTGACCAGCGCCGACATGGATGGAATCATCGACCAGCTGAGGATTACGGAGGGCGTGGAGTGTGCGATTTTCATGTACGAGACGGCCTGCCGCGAGTATAAAGTGAGCCTGCGTTCCACCAATGATCTGGATGTGAGTAAGATCGCCGTGTATTTCGGCGGCGGCGGCCACGTGAAGGCGGCGGGATGTACCATGGCCGGCAGTGTTCACGACGTCGTCAACAACTTATCCGCACGGATCTCAGTACAAATTAATGGAGATACTTAAAGATGGCAGACGGTATCATCAATGTATACAAAGAAAAAGGCTATACCTCTCATGACGTTGTTGCGAAAATGAGAGGTATTTTAAAACAGAAAAAAATCGGACATACCGGCACGCTGGACCCCATGGCGGAGGGCGTGCTTCCCGTGTGTCTCGGAAACGGCACGAAGCTCTGCGATCTGCTGGCAGACCGGACGAAGACTTACCGCGCCGTGCTTTTGCTGGGCCTCGAGACCGATACGCAGGATACGACGGGCGTGACGCTCGCCGAATATCCGGTGGCGGTGACGGAGGAAGAGGTGAAAGCGGCAGTCTTGAGCTTTCTGGGCGATTACGACCAGGTGCCGCCCATGTATTCCGCGCTGAAGGTGGATGGGAAGAAGCTCTATGAGCTGGCCCGCGCCGGCAGGGAAGTGGAACGGAAGGCGAGACCGGTGAAGATCCTGGATATCTCCGTGGAGGAGATCGCCCTGCCGCGAGTGACCATGACGGTGTCATGCACAAAGGGGACCTATATCAGGACGCTCTGCTACGATATCGGACGAAAGCTGGGATGCGGCGGCTGTATGGAATCGCTTTTGAGGACGAGAGTCGGCCAGTTTGAACTGAAGGACAGCCTGACGCTCTCCGAGATTGAGAAGCAGAGGGATGACGGCGGACTTGCGGATTATATTCTTGCCGTTGACGCCGTGTTTTTAGAGTATCCGGCTCTTACGATGAAGGAAGAGTTTGATAAGCTGGTCCATAACGGCAATCCGTTCTACCGCAATCAGGCGGAGGGAGACTCCCCGGCGCAGGACAGCCCGGTCCGGGTCTACGACAGCCAGGGGCGGTTTATCGGGATTTACGCTCTGGACCGGGAGAAGAACGTACTGAAGCCTCAGAAGGTTTTTCTGGGAGGAAACAAATGATGGAATATATAACCGAAACAACAGATTTTCAGATTGAGGAGCCTGCGGTCGTGACCATCGGCAAGTTTGACGGACGCCACAGGGGCCATCAGAAGCTGCTGAAGCAGATGCTGGAGGTGAAGGCGGAGCGCGGCCTTAAGACGGCTGTATTTACCTTTGATATGACGCCGGGAAGCCTGGTGGAGGGAAAGAAACAGACGGTTATCACCACCAACCTGGAGAGAAGGAATAATCTGGAAAGAATCGGCATAGACTATTTAGTGGAGTATCCGTTTACGAAGGAGACGGCACGTATGGCGCCGGAGGACTTCGTGCGGGATATCCTGGTTTCGCGCATGCACGCCAGGGTGATCGTCGTCGGAACGGACTGCTCCTTTGGCTATAAGGGGGCCGGCAATGCGGACCGCCTCGAAGAATGGAAGGCGAAATACGGGTACGAGCTCATCGTCATTCACAAGGAACAGGATGACAACCGGGATATCAGCAGTACGTATGTGCGGGAAGAACTGGATGCCGGAAATATCGAGAAGGCGAACGAGCTTCTCGGCGAGCCGTATGCCATCCACGGAACCGTGGTGCACGGAAATCATATCGGGGGAAGCGTCCTGGGATTTCCAACGGCCAACATTCTGCCGCCGCCTGAAAAACATCTGCCGACATTTGGCGTTTACGTGTCAAAGGTCTATGTAGAAGGTACTTATTACGGGGGAGTGACGAACATCGGAAGGAAGCCGACCGTGAGCGGGGTATCCCCTGTGGGAGCGGAGACATTTCTGTATGGTATAGATGAGGATATTTATGGGAAGAATATAGAAGTACAGCTGCTTTCGTTTATTCGCCCGGAGAAGAAATTTGACGGACTTGAGCAGCTGAAGGCGCAGATAGGAAGAGACAGGGATTACGCTCTGGCGTATTTAAAGAACCTGTCAGATCAGCAGATAACTCATTTATCATAAACAGCTTCAACAAATCTGAATAATAACTTGCGAAGGAATGTGCATAATGACTGACAAAGCATGGAAAATGCTGGGATTTTGCCTGGCCTGCGGCAGCGCCGTGGTCCTGGGCACAGCAGATGTACAGGCGGCTAAGCCGGAACCTTCCTTCACGTCCGGAACCTCCATAGCGGGATTCGGGACGGCCATGGACAAGCATTTGGAGTCTGTGGAGGAAACGGAGAGCCAGGCGGTGTCCGCCGGTCTTACGCAAGAAAAAGTGGTGTTCGGAACCTTTCGTGATATTTTCAAAAACCTTGGCGTAGCCATGGTGGAGGATTCCCTGAACATCAGAAAAGAACCAAAGAATGACGCGGATATAGTAGGAAAAATGGACAGCCATGCCGGATGCAGCGTGCTGGGAATGGAACATGGCTGGTATAAGATAAAATCGGGCCAGGTAACCGGCTACGTCTCGGGTAAGTATCTCGCCGTGGGACAGGCTGCCAGGGCATCGGCCTATTACGATATGAAACTCATGCTCCGCGTAAACACGGATACCCTCAGGGTCCGCAGCGCTCCGGATACGGATTCGGAGATCCTGGGCCGGATCCACGAGGGAGAGACGTATGATTTTCTCTCCAGAGCGGGAGGCGGCTGGATTAAGATCCGATACGGTGAAAAAGAAGGCTACGCCTACGTGCCGGGCAACGCGGTGGTAGCTTATACCATTCCGGAGGCGGAAAAAGTGGAGAATTCCCTTCGCCAGCAGGTGGTGAACTACGCCGTGCGTTTCGTCGGCAATCCATACCGGTGGGGCGGAACAAATCCGAATACGGGAGCCGACTGCTCCGGTTTCGTTCAGTATGTCATGGAACACGCCGCCGGCATTCATCTGGACAGAACCTCCAGGGAACAGTCCGCGGAGGGACTGGCGGTTTCTTCCACGGCCATGCAGCCGGGTGATTTACTGTTTTATGCCAGCGGAAGCACGATCGATCATGTCGCCATGTATATCGGAGGCGGAAAGATCGTCCATGCGGCCAACCGGAGAAGCGGCATTAAGATTTCAACCTGGAATTACCGGAAGCCGGTGACAATACGGAGAGTGATTCCATAGGCTTTAGTACCCATGGATGAGATCCGGCCGATATGGAGAACGCCTCCATGAATGCGGCAGAATACGGACAGGAGAAAGCTGTTTGCCAGCTTTTTTCTGTCCGTTCTTTTATTTCAGAGGAACGCAGTCAAACGCGCTGATCTCCTTCGGACTCCGTATTTAAATGATGTAATGCCTGAAGCACAAGCTCCTCTGTCCAGCCGGAACACTTCCCTTGAAACGGACAGTCGGAGCAATTTTCACTCAGCATGCAGGCGGCGTATGCCCTTAAAAGTATAACTGCTTTTTCCGTAGTCACGATCGTGTCTGCCCCCATTTTCAATGATATTGATAGTATAACCAATATTCTTATTTTATGTGGGCGACAGGATAACTGGGGAATTATTTATCCAGATTTTTAAGCGCAGCCTCGATAAAGCCGGCAAACAGCGGATGCGGACGGTTTGGCCGCGATTTAAATTCCGGATGGGCCTGTGTGGCGACGAACCAGGGATGCTCCGGAAGCTCGATCATCTCGACGATCCGTCCATCCGGGGAAATGCCGGACAGCTTCATGCCGTTTTCGGTCAGGGCCTGGCGGTAGTCGTTGTTGACCTCATACCGGTGGCGGTGGCGCTCGTGAATCGTTTCCTGGCCGTATAGGGCGTAGGCTCTGGAGGTTTTGTCAAGCACACAGGGATAGGAGCCGAGACGCAGGGTTCCTCCGATGTCTTCGATGCCGTTCTGGTCCGGCATCAGATGGATGACCGGATGGCCGGTGTCAGGGTCTAACTCAGCCGTGTGGGCGTCGCTGTAGCCGACGACGTCGCGGGCGAATTCCACGATGGCCATCTGCATTCCGAGACAGAGACCGAGGAACGGGATCCCATGGGTGCGCGCCCAGCGGATGGCAGAAATTTTCCCTTCGATTCCCCTGCTTCCAAAGCCTCCGGGCACGAGGATGCCGTTCACACCGTCAAAGATCTCGGCTGCATTACCATCATTTACCTCCTCGGAGTCGACCCAGCGGATGGATACGCTGGCGTGGTTGGCCACACCGCCGTGTTTTAATGCTTCCACAACGGAGATATAGGCGTCATGTAAGGAGATGTATTTGCCGACCAGAGCCACCGTTACCTGCTTCTGCGGGTGTTTCCAGCTCTCGATCATGGAACTCCACTCGGATAAATCCGGTTCGGGACAAGGGATGTGCAGGCTCTCACAGGCTACCTCGGCCAGATGCTCCTGTTCCATTACCAGCGGGAGTTCGTAGAGTACCTCCACGTCGAGATTCTGGAGCACGTGATTTTTCGGAACGTTGCAGAACTGGGCGATCTTGCTGCGGATTCCGTCGTCGAGGGGAAGCTCGGAGCGGCAGACGATGATGTCCGGCTGGATTCCCATGCCCTGCAAATCCTTGACGCTGGCTTGGGTGGGCTTTGTCTTTAATTCCTCGGACACTTTTAGATAGGGAACTAAGGTTACGTGGATCAGAATCGCATTTTCACGGCCGACATCGTGCTGGAACTGGCGGATTGCCTCCAAAAACGGCTGGCTCTCGATGTCTCCGACGGTGCCGCCGACCTCGATGATGGCAATCTCCATGTCATCGGATTGCAGGGGGTCTGAGACGCCGGACGCGGTCTGTTCTCCGCTGCGGTGAAAACGGCTTTTGATTTCGTCGGTGATGTGGGGGATCACCTGAACCGTTCCTCCGCCGAAGTCTCCGCGGCGTTCCTTTGTCAGCACGGTCCAGTAGACCTTGCCGGTGGTGACATTGGAATTTTTCGTCAGATTTTCGTCGATAAACCGCTCATAGTGGCCTAAATCCAGGTCCGTTTCCACGCCGTCCTCGGTGACAAATACCTCACCGTGCTGGACCGGATTCATGGTGCCGGGGTCGATGTTGATGTAGGGATCGAATTTCTGCATGGTGACGTGATAGCCGCGCGCCTTCAGCAGACGGCCAAGGGATGCTGCGGTGATGCCTTTGCCAAGACCGGACACGACGCCACCGGTGACAAATACGTATTTCACTGGCATAAAAATGGTACCTCCTTAAGGTTTTTTGGGGATGTGTCATTTAATAAAAACGATATTATACAACTAATTATTTCAGAAATCCACATTTTCATGAAAAAACTTTCGATTATTAAGTGTAAAATTTGTCTTAAAATGGCATGGAATGAAAATCTCTTTATAAGGATTTTATAATTCTTTTCTTGATTTATGGAGAGACTGACACTATAATGATATAGAATGGGTATAGAATATCCGGATTGGAGAATTTACACATATGGATAACAACAACAATCAGAATAATAACAGTAAGATGCCAAAGAACGCACAGGTAATTATTGCATGGGTAGTTACCTTTTTAATTGCGGTGGCAGGGCTGTCCTATCTGCACAACGCACTCTCAGCGAGGACCACGGAAGAGCTCAGCTATGATACATTTATGAACATGGTGGATGAGAAGCAGGTAGAGGCCGTAAGCGTCGAGGACTCCAGAATTACAATCGAGCCGAAGAGCACCTGGGAAGGATACATGCCCGGGAAAACATATTATACCGTGCGAATGGATAATGATTTAACACTCGCGGAGAGACTTCGGACAGCCGGCGTGGATACGCACAGGATCCGTAAGGATGGCAACTTCATTATCCAGACCATTGTCAGCTATCTGCTGCTGTTTGGTCTGATGGGAATTCTACTTAACTTTATGATGCGCCGTGTCGGCGGAGGCGGCGGTATCATGGGCGTAGGCAAGAGCAACGCCAAGGTATACGTACAGAAAGAGACCGGAGTTACATTCCGCGATGTAGCCGGTGAAGACGAGGCGAAGGAGTCGCTGACGGAGATCGTAGACTTCCTTCACAATCCGGGTAAATACACGAAGATCGGCGCCAAGCTGCCGAAAGGAGCTTTGCTTGTGGGTCCTCCTGGTACAGGTAAGACCCTGCTTGCCAAGGCGGTAGCCGGAGAAGCGCATGTCCCATTCTATTCGCTGTCCGGTTCTGATTTCGTAGAGATGTTCGTGGGTGTCGGCGCCTCCCGTGTGCGTGACTTATTCAAGCAGGCCCAGGAGTCTGCTCCCTGTATCATTTTCATCGATGAGGTGGATGCCATCGGTAAGAGCCGTGATTCCAGATTCGGCGGCGGCAACAGACATTAAACCAGCTGCTGTCCGAGATGGACGGATTCGATTCCTCCAAGGGACTTCTGGTTCTGGCTGCGACAAACCGTCCGGAGATCTTAGACCCGGCGCTGCTGCGTCCAGGCCGTTTCGATCGCCGGATCATCGTGGATAAGCCGGATTTAAAGGGCCGTGTGGATATCTTAAAGGTTCATTCCAGAGACGTATTGATGGATGAGAGCGTTGATCTCGACGCGATTGCGCTGGCGACCTCCGGCGCGGTTGGATCGGATCTTGCCAACATGATCAACGAGGCAGCCATTTTGGCGGTTAAGAGCGGCAGACAGGCCGTCGCCCAGAAAGACTTATTTGAAGCGGTTGAAGTTGTGCTTGTGGGTAAAGAGAAGAAAGACAGAATCATGAATAAGGAAGAGCGCCGCATCGTGTCTTACCACGAGGTTGGCCATGCTCTCGTAAGCGCCCTCCAGAAGGACGCGGAGCCGGTTCAGAAGATCACCATCGTTCCGAGAACCATGGGCGCCCTTGGCTACGTTATGCACGTGCCGGAGGAAGAGAAATATTTAAATACGAAGAAAGAACTTCACGCCATGCTGGTCGGGGCCCTGGCCGGACGAGCAGCGGAGGAGCTTGTGTTTGATACTGTGACCACGGGAGCAGCCAACGATATCGAGCAGGCGACCAGAATGGCCCGTGCCATGATTACTCAGTACGGTATGTCCGATAAGTTTGGTCTGATGGGCTTAGCGACTCAGGAAGACCAGTACTTAACCGGCCGTACGGTCATGAACTGCGGCGATGCCACGGCTGCCGAAGTCGACAACGAGGTTATGAAGATGCTGAAGGAAGCCTACGAGGAAGCCAAGGCTCTGTTGTCTGAGAACCGCGATGTGATGGATAAGATCGCAGAGTTCTTAATCGAGAAGGAGACCATCACCGGCAAGGAATTCATGAAGATCTTCAGAGAGATGAAGGGAATACCGGAGCCGGAGGAGAAGGATAAGACCGATGCCGACAAGATGGACGACGTGGTAAGCCATAAGGACACGTTCGACGATAAGAAGGAAGAAGCAGTCCTGAGCAGTCCCGCAGCGGAAGAGACTGCGCCAAAGGAACCGTCCCAGGAGACAAAGGATACGGAAGAGAAATCCGGATCTGATGAGATGTTCCATATGGGAGTAAAGAGATAGGAATTGAAGAGATAAGAAGTGAGACAGGTCCCCTGATTTCGTATGAAGTCAGGGGACTTCTTTATCAGAGGAATGTTTAAGATTCACATTTCTTTCACATTTAGGGCAAATATTTTTCACATTTATTGGTTATAGTAATACTCGTAAACGTTATTAATAATATAAAACTTTTTTTCATACTCAAAGCCGGTAGGATCCCCCTCTTACCGGCTTCCTCCCTTTTATGGGGGGATTTTTTGATTGGGGACAGGGGAGGGTGGGTTATCCGTCTTTAATTTTAATGAAAATAACATACGTTATATCCTTACTTTCCAAACTCCGGTAAAATAATTACAGGAATACTTTTGAAGAAAGAGAGGATGATACAGATGGCAGAGAAAACGATTGGTTATAAGTATGATGCCGGTTTGATTGCGAGACAGGCGGAGGCGGAAACGGCCATGCTGAAGGAACTGGAAGAGGGAAATTATACGCTTCGGAATCCCCTGATTAAATACAATCCGTATTTTATCAGTCCCCTGACTGCGGTGGTGCTGTTTAAGACGGAGGAAGAGACCGCGGTAACGGTCACAGTCCAGGGAAAGACGAAGGAAGCGAATATCTATCATACATTTCCGAAAGCGAAGACCCATGTACTGCCGGTGTTGGGTCTTTATAATGATTACGAAAACCGCGTGGAACTGCGTCCTTACCGTGGAACTGCAGCCGTAATCACCATTCAGACTCCCGATGTGTACGATGGAAAGCAGGTCTGCTATTCAATGAAGACCACACCGGAGTATATGCAGGATGACATCATCATTGAAGCGCCGTCAGACGAGAATCTGGCATCCGGCTTCGACTATGCAGGAGACGCCAGATGGCATCTAAATGTTCCGTGTATCTTTGATTTTAAGCGGGCGAGAAATGGCCATATTCTGATGGGAACAGACCGCCTGATCCAGATGCCGTATTACGTGTCCGGAATCTATGAGATGGATATGTGCGGAAAGATATACAAGGAATTTTGTCTGCCGGGCGGTTATCATCACGATCATATCGAGATGCCGGATGGCAATATCATCTCTCTGACTGACGATTTGACCAGCGATACGGTGGAGGACAAGGCTGTTTTAATAGACAGGGAGACCGGCGAGATCTTAAAGACATGGGATTACAAGCAGTTCCTGGAACCGGGATGCTCCAAATCGGGCAGCTGGAGTTCTGAAGACTGGTTCCATAATAATGCTGTCTGGTACGATGAGAACACGGATACCCTTACCTTCTCAGGCCGTCATATTGATGCTATGGTGAATGTGGATTATGAGACGGGACAACTGAACTGGATTATCGGCGATCCGCAGGGGTGGCCGGAGGAATACCAGAAGTATTTCTTCAAGCCCATAGGGGAGGGATTTGAATGGCAGTATGAACAGCACGCCTGTGTGATTACGCCGGATGGCGATGTCATGTGCTTCGACAACCACCATTACGGCTCAAAGCTGAAAGAGGAATACCGGACAGCGAAGGACAGCTATTCCAGAGGCGTCCGCTATAAGATCAACACAGAAGAAATGACAATTGAGCAGGTATGGCAGTACGGAAAGGAACGCGGTGCGGAATTCTTCTCACCATATATCTGTAATGTAGAATACTATAATGAAGACCATTACATGATTCACTCAGGTGGAATCTCCTATGTCGGAGGCGAACCGTCCGAGGCACTGGGAGCTTTTGCAAGAAACATGCCGGATAGCCGTCTGGAGACATACACGGTCGAGGTTTGCGACGGAAAAGTCATGATGGAACTTCATCTGCCCGGCAATTATTACCGTGCGGAGAAGACAAAGATGTATGTGCCCGGCAATAATCTGGAGCTGGGAGAGGGAAAACAGCTGGGGCATATGGGCGTAACAAAGGAATTTGAGACGGACATTCCTGTGGAATCATGCGGCGAACTGCTTCCGGAAGTGTGCAATGCAAGGATTGAGGAAGAACCGGACCGCTTTATTTTTTATTCCAGATTTGTCAATATTTGCATTTAACTTTTCTGAAATTTCAGTTGAAACGGAAATCGACTTGTCAACGGATCTGGGGTAGATTCAAGCTGCGGTTACCGCACTTACGTATTCATGGATTCCGATGAGAGGAATACCAGGACGTTCGTGAATAAGGCCGGATTAACGGGGACATTTGATGTGCGGGTGATTGTGGATGACAGGAAATATGAGACGGGAATTCGGATTGTGTGTGGGTGTGAATGAACTTGTTCTTCTAAAAATTGATTCTGCCTTCAACATAGGGTTGCTATCCCCATAGAAAAAAAGGTATACTGAAAGAATACCCGTCATAACAGTAAATGACAATTCACACGGAGGTTCCTATGTACAGCAAATTCATCAACTATTTAAAGGAAAAACCATCTCTCTATGCGCCCAGCTCCGCTCCGTTCTGGGATGACGAACATATTTCGGAGTATATGCTGAAGGCGCATCTCGATCCGGAGATCGACGCGGCTTCCAGACGCCATGATTTTATAGAACAGTCTGCGAAATGGATCGCACAGTACTGTAAGGTCAGACCGGGCATGAAGCTTCTGGACTTAGGCTGCGGCCCCGGTCTCTATGCGGAGCGATTCTGCAAAGAGGGCTTCCGGGTCACAGGGCTGGACTATTCCAGGCGTTCCATCGCGTATGCCAGGGAACACGCGGAGGCGGAGACGCTTCCGATCGAATATCATTATAAAAATTATCTGGAAATGGATTACCGGGAGGAATTTGATGCAGCCGTTCTGATATACTGCGATTATGGCGTGCTTCCGCCGGAAAGCAGGAAAGTACTTTTAAAGAACGTGTATGGAGCCCTGAAGAAAGACGGAATTTTCATTTTGGATGGGGATTCAGAGAAGTACAGGGAAAAACGGAGGGAAATGGAAGCCGTAGAGTATCTGGAGCAGGGATTCTGGTCCGGAAAACCCCATGTCTGTATCCAGCGGAATTATCAGTATCCGGAGACGAATAACTATGTTGAACAGTATGTGATCGTAACGGAAGACGCGTGTCAGTGCTATAATAACTGGAATCAGATCTATACCGTGGAGTCTATGGAGAAAGAGCTGCGGGAAGCTGGCTTTGAAGATATTGTATTTTTTGATGATGCAGCAGGCCGGCCATACACGGGAAATGCGGATACCATCTGTGCGGTGTCTGTGAAGCGGAGGGAGGGAACCATACAACCATGAAAATAACCATACTCTACCCGGCCGACTACTTTGACATCAGAAAAGTGGATGCGGATTACCGCCAGGAGTACGAGGAGGCGGTAAAGTTTCCTGAATTTCAGGCCGTGCTGTACAATTACGATAATTTCGTGGCGGGAGAACCTTTCAGGCTGTATCCGGCGGAGGCGGCAGGTGACGACGAGCGATGCATCTACCGGGGCTGGATGCTGCAGCCGGAAGTGTATGCAAGGCTGTTTGAGGCGCTGAAGGAGCGGAATCTGACCCTGATCAATACGCCGGCGGAATACGAGAACTGCCATGAATTCCCGCTGGCTTATCCGGCGATTGCGGATTATACTCCAGGAATCAGAGTATATCCGGAAGGGGAGGCGATGGACTGGAGAGAAGTTAAACACGCATTTCCCCGTTTTATGATGAAAGACTACGTGAAATCGGTGAAGGGGACTGATTTCCCCGCCTGTTTCGACTCATCGTACGATGACAGGCAGTTGGATGAATATGCCCGGAGGTTTCAGGCAATGCGCGGAGATTTATATGTGAGAGGCATTGTGTTAAAGGAATATGTGGAACTGAAGAGACGGGACAGTATGACCAATGAATACAGGGCGTTTTATTTAAACGGGGAACTCCTGACGCTCAGCCCGAATTCCAATCAGAAAGAGGGATGGCCCGTTGTTCCCATAGAACTGGTGAACACGATTCCGGTGCTGGACAGCCATTTTTATACGGTCGATTTCGCGGAGCTTGAAAACGGTTCCTGGACGGTGATTGAAACGGGAGACGGGCAGGTGTCCGGGCTTTCGCCGAATCAGTATGTGTTTAAGTTTTACGATGAAATCAGATGGAGGCTGTGCGGGAACGAATAAAAGCAGTGTGGGAATGAAGAGAAAAGAAAGTGCAGAGGACCGGTTAAATATCGGTTCCCTGCACTTTTTTCACTGTTTCATGGGGATTTGGGGACGTTTTTCCAGTCCTGTCCGCTCCGGGGCGGCATCCCATCACCTTTTTATAGGCGCGGTAAAAGGTTGAATAGTCTCCAAAGCCCGTCTCATTGGCCGCGTCAGCCGCCGTGAAGCCGTTGAGCATGAGCTGTCTGGCCATGACGATGCGCTTGTAGATTAAGTAATCCATGACTGTGGTGCCGGTAGCCTTTTTAAATGCGCGGTTCATATAGTATTTGCTGATGAAAAAGCGGCCGGACAGTTCGTCGAGCGTGACGGGCTCGGTTAAGTGCTCATTTAAATAGCGGATGATATCGGTTATGGTGCCGGAGGCGCTGCTGTCAGGCGTAGAGGGCCGCAGGGTCTGGCACATCAGGGAAATCTCAGCCAGGAGCGCTTCTAAGAACATGGCATAATAGGCGCCGCTTAAGGCAGCAGGCTGTTTCTGGGACCAGATTAAGTGTTCAAAATAGGCGTGAAGGCCATATTCTTCCGTCTGCTCGTAGAACACTTCTCCTGGTCCGCTTTTTTTATTTCCCGGAAATGAGGACAGCAGAAGGACACGACGCTCTGCAATGACCGATTCCGGCGAAAAATGGACCGAACAGCGGACGTAGTCCGTCGTGGAGTTCACCCTCACTCCGTGAAAGACGTAGGGGGACAGCAGAATCAGGCTGTGGGGAGTCAGATGGTACTCCCGGCCCTCCACCATATAATCGGCGTCTCCCTTTAGAAAATAGTAGATCTCATAGCAGGAGTGGTAATGGACTTCAAAGGTATCGCTTTTCATATGACTGGTGGTAAAATTAACTTTTCCCGACACGGGGGCCGGGGCGGATTCGTAGATCATGAAGCAGTTCCTCCCAAATGTGCGCATAAGCAAAATCGATGCTGGCTGCTTCTATTGTATATCAGGGAGGGCTATATTTGCAAACTTTATTTCATCATTACCAATCCATTTTTTGCGGGAAGAGCGCTATGATAGAGGCAACAGAAATGAATGCAGGAGGTAATGATTTATGAAGACAGGAGCACAGCTTTATACAGTCAGGCTGTTTACACAGACGGCGCCGGATTTTCGGGAGACCATGAGACGGGTGGCGGAGATCGGATATGAGACGGTACAGCTGTCGGCCACAGGCAGCGAGATCACCCCGCAGATTGCAAGGGAAATTGCCGACGAGATGGGGCTGAAGATCGTGCTGACCCACAGCGATTTAAACAGGATACGGAAGGATACGGAGCAGCTGATCCGCGACCACGAGGTGATGGGATGTAAGTATATCGGTATCGGATCGATGCCGGAGAAATACCGGAACCCGGACTGGATCAGGCGTTTTGCAGTTGATTTTAAGGAACCGGCCCGTATGATTAAGGATGCGGGTATGCGTCTCATGTACCACAATCATGCGTTTGAGTTTGAGAAGACAGGGGGAACGTATCTGATGGATTATCTGCTGGACGCATTTGCCCCTGATGAGCTTGGAATTACGCTGGATACGTACTGGGTACAGACAGCGGGCGGTGATGTGTGCCAGTGGATCGGGCGTCTGGCCGACCGGATTCCCTGCGTTCACTTAAAGGACAGAGGCATCGTGAACGGGCAGGAGGTCATGGCTCCGGTGATGGAAGGAAATATGAATTTTCCCGCTATTTTAGAGGCGCTTAAGAAGACTGACTGCGAATACGCATTGGTGGAACAGGACACGTGTCTGGAGAATCCATTTGTCTGCCTCGAAAAGAGTTATCGGAATCTTGCGGAATTGGGATACAGGTAGAAGGAGGATAGGATCATGAATAAAGTAAGGCTGGGAATTATCGGGATTGGTAACATGGGAAGCGGCCATGTGGAGAGTATTTTAGATGGGAAAGTGCCGGAGATCGAGCTGGCGGCGGTTGCCGACCTGCGGGAATCGAGACGCCAATGGGCAGAGGAGACTCTTCCGGAGAACGTGAAGATTTTTGAAACGGCGGAGGAGCTGTTGGATTATCCGGACATGGACGCCGTTCTGGTGGCGATTCCTCACTACGACCATCCGAAGTATGTGATGGAAGCTTTAAAACGGGGATTTCATGCCATGTGTGAAAAACCGGCGGGCGTGTATACGAAGCAGGTGCGGGAGATGAACGAGGAAGCGGCAAAGCACGATCTGGTATTTGGAATGATGTTCAATCAGAGGACGAACCACATCTACCGGAAGATGCATGAGCTGGTGAACGGCGGCCAGTACGGGGCCATCAAGCGTGTCAACTGGATCATCACAGACTGGTACAGAACCCAGGCGTACTACAATTCCGGCGGATGGCGCGCTACCTGGGATGGCGAGGGCGGCGGCGTCCTTTTAAACCAGTGTCCTCATAATCTGGATTTGATTCAGTGGATCTGCGGCATGCCTAAGTCGGTTCAGGCCTTCTGCCACGAGGGTAAATGGCATGATATTGAGGTGGAAGACGATGTGACGGCGTATCTGGAGGATCCGAACGGGGCAACCGGCGTATTTGTGACGACTACGGGAGATGCGCCTGGAACCAACCGGTTTGAGGTGGATTTGGAAAAGGCAAAGATCGTCTGCGAAAATGAGGAAATTAAGGTTTACGAGCTGGCTGTCAATGAGAGAGAGTACTGCTATACCACCACGGAGGGCTTTAAGAAGCCAGAGGGAAGATGGATCGACGTGGAGACAGACGGGGAAAATCTTCAGCATGTGGGAGTCCTGAGGGCATTTGCTGGAGCCATTTTAAGAGGAGAACCGCTGATCGCGGGCGGAGAGGAAGGAATTAACGGATTAACACTCTCCAATGCCATGCATTTATCCAGCTGGTTGAAACGCCCGGTAGAGATTCCCTTCGATGAAGAGCTGTTCCTGGAGGAACTGAATAAGAAGAGAGCCGCTTCCCGGAAAAAGGAGCATGTGAACGAGGTAACCTTCAACACAAAGGGGTCCTATGGGAGTGGAAAGGCTTAGAAGAGAGAAGATAAAGAGGGAAGCGTAAATGAAGAGTGCGATCATCGGATGCGGCAGCATTGCCGCAGTACACGCGAAATCGATCATGAAAATGGAAGGCTGCAAGCTGGCTGCCGTGGCAGATGTAATTCCGGAACGCGCGGAGTCTATGGCCCGGGAGTACGGTGCAGTCCCCTATACCGACTGGAAACAGATGCTGGAGAAGGAGGAGATCGACGTCCTCCATATCTGTACGCCACATTATCTTCACACGCCCATGGCAGCGGAGGCGTTAAGGCGGGGAATTCATACATTTATGGAGAAGCCCCCGGTCATCAGCCAGGAGCAGTGGGAGACGCTTCAGCGTGCGGAAAAAGAGGCGAACAACGGGGCGGCCCTGGGCGTCTGCTTTCAGAACCGGTTTAATCCCAGCGTTGCGGCGGTGAAGGAACGGCTTGAGAACGGTGAATTCGGCAGGATCCTGGGAGCCAGGGGCCTGGTTACCTGGTGCAGAAGGGAACGCTACTATACGGAAAGCGGCTGGCGCGGAACGATTGAAAAGGAAGGCGGCGGCGCTCTGATCAATCAGTCCATCCATACGCTTGACCTGATCCAGTATCTGATCGGAAAGACGCCTCTGACTATGGAAGCATCCACCTCCAATCACCATTTAAAGGGCATTATTGAGGTGGAGGACACGATGGAGGCCTATATTTCTTACGGGGAAGAAAAGGCATGCTTCTATGCCACCACCGGCTATGTGGCGGATGTTCCGCCCATGATCGAGCTGGAATGCGAGAAGGCCAGGGTCCGGATCGAGGAGTTGAAAGTCACCATTGCGGGCAGCGATGGAGAGACGAAAACGATCGATTACTCGGGCCGGGAACATCTCGGCAAGAGCTACTGGGGGGCTGGACATATGGACTGTATTCACAGCTTTTATGAGAGCGTGGAGCAGGGAAAACCATTTTCCGTTGGTCTGGAACAGATTAAGGACACCGTCTGGCTCATGCTGAAGGCTTATGAGACGGCAGGGAATGTGTGAGACGGCAGGGAACTGTGAGATGGCAGGGGAACTGTAAGACGGCAGGAAACTGCGAGGCAGCAGGGGAACTTGAGATGGCAGGGGAACTGTAAGATGGCAGGGGAACTGCGAAGCAGCTGGAAAAATGAAGAGGAGAGTAAAAATGTTAAGTGACTGCAGAATTTCTGGATTTGCAGATGAAATCAATAAGGATTTTGATATACAGTTAAGTGTTTTAAAGGAACTGGGACAGGAGTATGTAGAACTTCGAAGCGCCGATGGAACCGGCGTGGCAGACTTAAGCCTTGAGATGGCTTCCGAACTGGGAGAGAGGATGAAAGCGGCTGGTATCCGTGTTTCTTCTGTGGGATCACCGATTGGAAAGATTAAGATTACCGATGACTTTGAACCGCATTTCGAGACATACCGGCATGTTGTGGAATTGGCAAAGCTGTGGGGAGTACGGTATATCCGCATGTTCAGCTTTTACATACCGGAAGGGGAAGATCCTGCGCAGTATAAGGAAGAGGTATTTTCCAGAATGAAGCGTATGGTGGACTATGCTGTGGAACAGGATGTCGTCCTTCTCCATGAAAATGAAAAGGAGATTTACGGCGATATTGCCAGCCGGTGCCTGGAGCTGATGGAGGCGTTTTACGGAGATCATTTTAAAGGTGTCTTTGACTTTGCAAATTTTGTCCAGTGCGGCCAGGATACGCTGGAGGCATATGAGATGCTGAAACCTTATATCTTCTATATACATATTAAGGATGCCCTTCAGGAAGACGGCGAGGTTGTGCTTCCGGGGGATGGTGACGGCAATGTGAAGGAGATTCTGTCCATGCTGGATTCTACAGGCTATAAAGGATTTTTAAGTCTGGAACCGCATCTCGTGTCATTCGACGGCCTGGATAAACTGGAACAGGGAGCCAGGGAGCGCAGGGAGCAGGATGGCGTGTCGGCTTATAAGAAGGCGTATGGCAGACTGATCGAACTGCTGGGCCGATGAGAACAGGGAATTAGCAGAAAACAGAGTGAGCCGATGGTTCGAAAGTAAGAGATCGAATAAACTGTTGTGGAAAACGGGAGACCGATGGACCATAGCAGTTTTTTTCGATTTCCCATGACGAACACTCCTCTGCCTGCCAGATATTGGTGTCCAAACACTTTTGTTTTAGCTGACGCATACACAAAAGAGTGATATACTGGTTTCAGGAACTCAACCAGTGGTTGTTTTTCGTGATTTGCGTGATTAACAACCGCTGGTTGCTTGATTTTTGAGGTGGAATGAGGATATCTTAAAATTGTACAGCGCAGCAGACCGCGGTGAAAAACAGACGCTGAGACGGAAGGAGAACAGAAGGATGCAGGATAGAAAAGAATTTGTTCCGGGAACTATGGGCGATAGAATCGCATACTTAAGAAAACGGAAAAAACTGACCCAGGCTCAGCTTGCGGAGCAGTTGGGAATATCGGCGCAGGCCGTGAGTAAATGGGAGTCAGGAATTTCCTGCCCGGATATTATGACGCTTGTTCCATTATCACAGGTGCTGGAAGTGAGTACAGATGAACTTCTGGGCCTACAGAGCGGAAACGCCAGCCATTCCAATAACACGTATGGCGATGCAAACGAAGCAGGCGTTCCGCGGCAAGAGGGACCGGAGGTGAATTTCACCATGGGATCGGAAGATTCCGGAGAACGGGAAACGGAGCGGAAGAGAGAATCAGAGCGGAAGAGAGAATCAGAGTGGAAGAGAGAATCAGAGCAGACCAGAGATCCGGAGCAGACAGGATTTCAGAGCCTGTTAGCGATTCCGGCCAGAGACGACGGCATGCACAGCATCAGCGAGCTTATCGTAGGCGCCGGAGCCTGTGCCGCGGTTATCAGATCCGGCAATGATTTCGGCCTGGAGACGGAAGGGTATCAGGAGGGCGATATCATCAGCGAGGTATCGGGCGGGATCTGGACGGTTCGTGACATTGCCGATAAAAATATTCTGCGGATCGGAAGAAACACATTTTCGAAGAGAAAGATGATCATTACCATTCCCCAAGGGTATCATTTTGATAAGGTGAAGCTGAATATCGGAGCGGGAACGCTGACCGGGGCGGGAATTACCGCCGGTGAGAGTACTTTGAGCGTGGGAGCGGGGCAGGTGACCATGAAGGACTTTATCAGTTACGCGTCAAAGATTACATGTGGAATGGGAGAGATTGTGGTCCGGGGCGAGTTGTATGGAAAGTGCTCCGTGGACTGCGGAATGGGATCGGTCCGCTTATACATCAAAGAACCGGAGCATTACGGCTACCGTACCTCCGTGGGAATGGGCGAGGTCAGAATCGGGGACAACAGACTGAGCGGAATCGGCGGAAGTCAGACCATGAACGCCGGGGATTCCAATTTCTATAAGGTTTCATGCAGCATGGGTATGGTCAGCGTTGCTTTTACCGACTGGGACGCATAAGCGGGCACGGTATAACAGGGAGAAATGACGGCACCTTCGGGCAGGCAGATAAGCTGCGGCTCCGAAGGTGCCTTTTTGTACAGCGTCCCGTTTTTCGTTGCCAACAGGGAGCAAGTCAAGTATAATAAACAGTGACAGATACGGCTGAAAGGGGGCGCACAGCGGATATGACAATTTTGGTGATTAACAGCGGCAGTTCCTCGTTGAAATTCCAGGTGATAGATTCGGAGAACGAGGAGGTACTGGCGAAGGGGGTATGTGAGCGGATCGGCATAGACGGACGGTTTACCTACCGGACCCGCACCGGTATTTCCTTAAAAGAGGCGGTGCCGATGAAAAATCATACGCAGGCGGTTCATACGCTGCTGGACACGCTGGCGGACCCGGAAAAAGGCGTGATAAAGGATTTTCGGGAAATCGATGTGATTGGACACAGGCTTGTGCATGGCGGTGAAAAATTTACGGGGTCCGTGGTGATCACAGATGAGGTGACCCAGGCCATGACGGAGTGCAACGACCTTGCGCCGCTCCATAATCCGGCGAATCTGGTGGGCGTGGAGGCCTGCCGGAAACTGATGCCGGATACGCTGATGGTGGGGGTATTTGATACGGCGTTCAACCAGACGATGGAGCCGAAGGCATTTCTTTATGGGCTTCCGTACCGGTATTATGAGAGGCACAGGATCCGCCGCTACGGCTTTCATGGGATCAGTCATAAGTATGTCTCACGGAGGGCCGCGGAATTTATGAGACAGGACCCGGGCCGGGTGAAGACTATTGTCTGCCACCTCGGTAACGGAGCGAGCATCTGTGCGGTGAAATACGGGCAGGTAGTGGACAATTCCATGGGATTTACACCGTTAGAGGGGCTGGTCATGGGAACGAGATGCGGAGATGTCGATCCGGGAGCGCTGGAATTTCTGGCGAAGAAGGAGAATCTGGATTTCGCGCAGGTACTGGATATTCTCAATCAGGAATCCGGCGTCCTGGGCATTTCAAGGAATTTTTCCAGTGATTTCCGGGAACTGAAGGACGCTGAGATCAAGTATAACGACCAGGCAGCTCTGGCGCGGGAGATCTTTGCCTACCGGGTGGCCAAATACGTGGGCAGCTATGCGGCTGCGATGAACGGCGTTGATAATATAGTATTTACCGCGGGCGTCGGGGAAAATGATTCCGATATCCGCATGGAGATCTGCAGTTATCTGGAATATTTGGGGATTACCATAGACGAGGTAAAGAACAGGGATGAGGCGGAGGCGTTCCGGATCTCAGACGGGATGTCACGGGTGAATGTGCTGGTGATTAAGACCAATGAGGAACTGGAAATTGCCAGAGAGGCGGCGGAAGTGGCGCGGATGTACCACTGACGCGAAGAAAGGAGATTATTGTGACAGAACGGGAAAAAATGCTGGCGGGACAGCTGTATGACTGCGGTGACAGCGAGCTGCTGAACCGATGGCACGAGGCTAAGAATCTGGTCCGCGATTACAACCG
>ERZ773147.1717-NODE-1717-length-21713-cov-4.055915_pt1 | contig 21713 bp, 16 predicted proteins | sample MGYA00580851_ERZ773147 | MGnify/ENA primary metagenome ERZ773147 (study PRJEB29015, sample SAMEA2737818) | human gut metagenome | biome: human gut; feature: human-associated habitat; material: faeces | place: China | collected 2012 ... | reverse complement strand
GACGTCAATTCGGCCGGCAAATCCCATACAGATGATTGCACGATGAAGTGAAAAAGTAAGCATGAGCGACGAACGATTCTCTCCGGAACAAGCACAGTATCTGGCTTCGCTGCCTGCGGTCATAAGTATTACTGGTTCACGTATCCGATATGCAGAGTGGTTCAAGCGTGAATGCGTTTCGAGCGCTGAAAATGGTGAATCTCCCACTGTGCTGTTCCGCGAAGCGGGGCTCGGTCCTGAGTTGATAGGCGAAAAGCGTATTGAACGGTGCATGCATCGTTGGAGGAAGACAATACGAATAGAAGATCCAGGCACGGTAGACAGAGTGAATCTCCCCGATTCTGAGGTTACTTCCAGTCGCACGAATGAAGGTAACCCTGAAACCGGTAAATGATATGCGTGATTTGATTATCCGTCGACAGGCGCTTTATATCAGACGTTTGGAATTAAAAGTCGATGACCTAAAGATGCAGCTCTCGCAGCAATCCCTATCAAATGATGTGCAATGAGTTGTGCTGGATAAGCTGAGAGCGTCATCATTATTGTCTCTGATTCAGTATGAGATTTGTTTGAAACATTGGTGATTCGTGATTTGCGCGTGTATCTCGAATCGATGGGTGGCACGAATCGAATCGCATATTATCGGGATGAAAAAGGCCTTGAAGTTGATGTGATTCTTGAATTGGTGGATGGTCGCTGGGCTGCGGTGGAGATTAAGCTGAGCGACTTGAAAGTCATGGAGAAAAATGTGGACAAACTACATGCTTTCAAAGAAAAAGTGTGCGGAAATCCTCTATCTCAAGTTCGTGAACCTGAATTCATGGCATTTATTGTCGGGCGTGGTGATATTGCATACCGGCGTGATGACGGCATTCTGGTGCTGCCGATCGCCACGCTCGGGGCGTAACAAATGAACGTTGCGGCAGGTGGGACAATTTGGGGGATGAATTGAACGAAGGAGACGGTGTGCAAGGAGTGCGGCAGATGCGGGAATCGCAGGAATCGCAAAAAACACGGGAATCGCAGGAGTCGCAGAATTCTCAAGGAACGCAACCAAAGATCGGCAGAATTCCGGCGTTGATTGCGGCGGTGGCGATTGTGGGTGTGGCCATTGGTGCGGCCGCTGGCCTGCTGACGTTGATGCTGTACGGCGTCGAGCATCTTGCGCTCGGCTATGTTGAGAATTCGCAGGAATCCGGCCCGTTCAACGTTCCTGCGATTCGGTGCTTGATTTCCGTGACCGTTGGCGCGACCGTCGCCGCCGTGATTTGGTGGCTGTTGCGTACGCGCAGTACGAAGGTGCCGTCCGTCAAAAAGGCGGTAAATGGCGATATTATGCCGATTTGGCAGACCGTCGTGCATGTGCTGCTGCAGATTTTCATTGTCGGTACGGGCATGTCGATCGGTCGAGAAGTGGCGCCGCGCGAGTTGGGCGCGATGTTCGGTCAACGGTTCGCGCGTTGGGTGCGTCTTGACGCAAAAGACACCCGTATGTTGGTGGCCATTACGGCCGCCGCCGGCCTTGCGGGCGTGTATAACGCGCCGCTTGCGGGCACGTTTTTCGCGGTCGAGATTCTGCTCGCCGACATAACCCTCGAAACGGTGACGCTCGCTTTCGCCTGTTCCGCGCTGGCTTCGTGGGTGGCGTCGCTGGTCAAGGGCACACACACGTTCTATTTGATTGGTGAAACCGACGGTTTGTTTACCCCCGATTACATGGCGTTCGCACTGGTTGCCGGCATGATTCTCGGCGCTGCCGGCGCACTGTTCCGTCGCGGCTCGCAGTGGGCTGAGAAGTCCAAACCGTCGGGCGCGGGCATTCTGTGGATGTTGCCGCTCGCCGGTCTGCTGACTGGCGTGGTGGCGATTTGGGTGCCGCAGGTTATGGGCAATGGCCGTGCCACCGCGCAGTTGAGTTTCTTGTCCAAGGCCGATTTGGCGGTGGTGCCGATTTTGCTGGTTTCGTTCCTGGCGAAGGCGATTGTCACATTGCTGACGATCCGTTCCGGCGCTTCCGGCGGTGTGCTGCAGCCGGGTATTGCGCTCGGCGCTTCGGGGGGTGCTGTGCTGGGTGTTCTGTGGATGCAGGTGTTTCACACGAATTCGATTGGCATGTACGCTCTGCTGGGTGCGTGCGCATTGCTCGCAGCTTCCCAACAGGCTCCGCTTATGGCGATTTGCTTGGTGATGGAACTTGCGGATGCTCCGATCAATCTGTTTGTGCCCATTGGATTCGCGGTTGCGGTGAGTGCGTTCACCGCATCGCGTTTAGGGGAGCCGCTTGCCGCTTTGCGCCTATCGAAAAGTGCGGAAAAGAAGGTAATTAAGGCGAATGCGCGTTGAAGGGTGTGTTAGGCGGTAAGCTAGGGGGTCGGCGTATAGATGGTCGATGCTGAGCGCCCGATGATGAAGAAGGACGTATGACGAAAGACAACAATTTCAGGCTGGAATTTCCGACGGATACCGAGGTGATGGGGGCTGACATGTCCGAACCGCCGAAGCCTCCGACGGTCGCTTCGCAAGAAAGCGATGTGAACGGTGTAAGCGATTTCAGTGTTTTCGAGGATTACGGCGATTACAGCAATGAAATTCCGGTACCACCGAAGAATACCGGCAAAATCGTCGCTATCGTGATTGCGGCTATCGTCGTGATTGCTTTGATTGGCGGTATTGCATGTTGGATGCTTTCGAATAATTCCAAGAAATCAGCCATTACCAGCGCAGCCGCGCAATGCCAGGATTCCACAAGCCAGCTGCAAAGTGCCAATAACACGCTTTCCGACGCTTTGGAAATCGGAAAAACCGGCGCGAAGGTCACTGCCGATCAAGTCGCCGACGCCAGCACCGTCACTAAGCTTAATGCGGCCATATCTAACGCGAAGGAAGCGAAAATCCTGTCGTGCGACACGTCGCAGGGCATCAGCAAGCTGAAGAAATCCGCGAAAGCCATGGCATCCGAGGCACGGAGCATGAACGACAAGGCCGAAAAGATTACAAATGCGGCCGAAGCCGTCGACGCTTCCAAAGTGCTGGCCACGCAGAATCGTCTGAAGAGCCAGCTCAATGACGCGATCGAGCAGGCGCAGTCCGTGCTCGACAATTCCGACGGCATGGTGGCCGATGACAGCGTGCGCGTGGCATTGCAGCAGGCGATTGACTCGGCCAGAAACCTTGCCAATGGCACCAATCTCAAGGAAAACGACGTGACGGCCGCTGTTGACGCGCTGAATGCCGCCAAAGACGCCGTTCAGCAGGCGATGGACCAATACCAGGAGGCATCGTCGACTCCCAACACCGTGACGAACAACACCAATATCGGCACTAACGGGGGCTCTAACGGTGGTGCTGCGAATAGTCCGGACAATACGGCTGGAGGTGCTGCGGCGGGCGGCGCGGCTGGCGGGTCGGCTGGAGGTGCGGCTGGAGGTGCGGCGAATGCCGGCGATGCTGGCGGCGACGCATCGGCAGGCGGTGATGCCGCTGCGCAGAATCTTGAAAACTAGCGGAGCCGCCTTAAGCCTTATGGCCAGTCCTACATGGCCATAAGGCCGGTTTTCCGCGGAATAAGCGCGGTCAGCACAAACCAGTGGTCTTCGGTGCGAATCGTCACTTCGCCGCCATACTGCTGCGCGATATGACGAATCGACTTCACGCCGAAACCATGCCGATGCTGATCGTCGCGCTTGGTGGTGCGCAGATTGCCTTCCGCATCCTTCTTCAATCGGGAATCGTAATAATTCTCAACACGGATAACAATAAAGCGATTCTGCTCGTATAACGCAAGTTTGATCAGACGCTGCTCACGTTTCGGCAATTTCGACGTCGCTTCGATCGCATTGTCAAGCGCGTTGCCGAACAATGATGCGATATCCATCGACGACATGCCGCTTAGCAGCGAGCCGTCCGCGACCGCCGTGAACGTAATGCCTCGATCGGCGCACGTGCGCTCTTTCGTGGTCAAAATAACGTCAAGCACGGGATTGCCGGTATGCTGCTGCGTGCTATAGCGCTGCACCGATTGCTCCAGCTGCTCGAAGCCGGCCGCGGCATGCTTCGGATCGACTTCGGCACGCAACGCCGCAAGCTGATGCTTCAGATCGTGCGCAAGACGGCCTAGCGATTCGATATTTTCCTTCGATTGCAGGTATTCCTGATGCTGGCTTTCCAGCTGCGCGTTGATCGACGCGAGTTCCGTATTCGCCTCAATACGGCGCGCCTGCTCCTGCTGCGCATATAGGATCGCGAAACCGCAGAAATCGACCAGCGTGCGAATGTAGAAGATTTCCTGGCCGACCGAACCGGAAAACGGCGTATTCGTCGACACGAAACTCAAATTGCTCATGGCGAACGTGACGATCATAATGGCCATCGTCGCAATCGCGGCGGAAGCGGTCGGCAAGGTAGGTGTGGTCTGGCTGAAATTGCCGCGTTCAACCATCCAAGCTAGACCGAAGCACAGCGCATACGTAACGACAAGCAGCGCGATCGCGCGCCAATCGTAATCGGCGAATCCGTCGCGCACGCCAATGAACGTAACGATCTGCCAATGCAGCGACGCCACCAATTCGGCCAACACGAACGCGCGCGCCGTAATATACAGGCCCTCGCGTTTGCCGGTGCCCGCGCCGAGCAGAATCGTCGCATACATGCAGGCGAATGCGAGCAGCATACCGATGATCCAGAACCAGATCGGCATACTGCCGTCGAAATACTGCACCGCGACCAGCGATGCCAATCCGGCCGCACTGACGATGATCGACCGTCGGAGCGGCACGCGACGATACAACACCGCGATATACACCATGCACGCGGCCCATTCGCAGATCGCCGTATAAGAACGGGGGATGTCGGGCAGAGCGTTGGTGATTAGCGTCATCGGCGGCACCGAAAGCACGGTCACCAAAACGGAAGGTATGGAAGGGGAGCCTCCTGCCAGTCCTCCTGCCAATCCGGCCAGCGCATTCGGCAATATCACGCTGCTCACCTGCCACCTCCTATATAGTCGGTCAACGCGGCGAGGAACGCCTTCTTGCGTGGTCGGCTTACGCGCAACTGTTCGCCGTTCGACATCACGCAATCCTGGTCGGCGACGCCCGTCACATGCTTGAGATTCACCAGATAGCAGGAATTCGAGCGGAAGAAATGGTGGTCGGCGAGTTTCGCTTCCATGTCTTTGAGCGTGCCATTGATCGACAGTTTGCCTTCCAACGTGTGGATGACGATGGTATGCCGGATCGATTCGAGATACAGAATATCGGCAAGATTCAGCCGCATCTGCCCGTTGCTGGTTTCGATAAGCATGGAATCGTCGCCATTGCGCCTCACCATGTCGATCGACTTCTTGAGTTCCTGTGAAAACGCGAACCACGGCAGGGGTTTGAGCAGATACGACAATGCGCGCACCTCGTACCCGCTGATCGCATACTGCGGTGCGGCGGTGATGAACACGATCACGACCTTGTCGTCGCGCTCGCGAATGCGTCTCGCGGCGGCCATGCCGTCCATTTCGCTCATTTCGATGTCGAGCAGTAAAATATCGTAAACAGGGGTATATTTCTCTACGATTCTCGCGCCGTCGTCGAATACGGAAACGGTGAATTGTTCGTCATTTTCCTGCTGATATCGGTTGAGATAGTCAAGTACCAGCTGGCAGCTTGCGGGATCATCCTCGACCACGCCGATTCTAATATTGCGCACTGCAACCTCCCTGTTCTGTCTTTCGCTCCGCACCATTGTCTTGCATGATGGCGATAAATGCGTGTATTTACTACGCCGTTAACCCCCCCCTGCCAACGTAGGTAAACAGTGCGACTCGCGACACGCATTGACAGTTTTAGCGTTGTATGTATCATGGAACGTGGCTCAACGAAGAGAACCTTCGCTAAACCAAAGAAATAAATTAACGCTTTGAATTGTGGCTTTGTCGAAGTCGTAAGCCGCAAGGCGAGGCACCGAAAAGAAATCCCTTTACAACGGATCGTGAGGCACGTACCTGCCTCTGAAAGGATGACAAATCATGGCAGAAGTCGTATTCGACCATGTTACTCGTATCTACCCGGGCAACGATAAGCCGTCGGTGGATGATTTGAATATGGACATCAAGGACGGCGAGTTCCTGGTGCTGGTTGGCCCGTCTGGCTGCGGCAAGTCCACTACTCTGCGTATGCTCGCTGGCCTTGAAGAGGTCAACAAGGGCCGCATCCTCATCGGTGGCAAGGACGTCACCACGATGCAGCCGAAGGACCGCGACATCGCAATGGTGTTCCAGAACTACGCTCTGTATCCGCACATGACCGTGGCTGACAACATGGGCTTCGCTCTGAAGATCGCCGGCACCCCGAAGGAAGAGATTCGCAAGCGCGTCGAGAAGGCCGCTGAGATCCTCGACCTGACCGAGTACCTCGATCGTAAGCCGAAGGCTCTGTCCGGTGGCCAGCGTCAGCGTGTGGCTATGGGTCGTGCAATCGTCCGTGAGCCGAAGGTCTTCCTCATGGATGAGCCTCTGTCCAACCTTGATGCCAAGCTCCGCGTACAGACCCGTACCCAGATCGCTGCTCTGCAGCGCCAGCTGGGTGTCACCACCCTGTACGTGACCCACGATCAGACCGAAGCTCTGACCATGGGTGACCGCATCGCCGTCATCAAGCTCGGTGTCCTGCAGCAGGTCGGCGCCCCGACCGAGCTGTACGATCGTCCGGCCAACGTCTTCGTCGCTGGCTTCATCGGCTCCCCGTCGATGAACATCAACACCCACCCGGTGGTCAACGGCAAGGCAAAGATCGGCGAAGACACCGTGGATCTGCCGGCCGAGGCTGTCAACAAGCTCACCGCTGAAGACAACAACCAGATCGTCGTCGGCTTCCGTCCGGAAGACGCTTCCCTGGCCGCCCCGGATGACGCCAACGCCTTCTCCCTCAAGGTCATGAACGTTGAGGATCTGGGCTCCGATGGCTACATCTACGGCAACATCATCACCGATGGCTCCGCTGCCGAGGCATCCACCATGATGTCCGATCAGAACAAGCTCACCACGATCCGCGTGAACCCGCGTGCTCTCCCGAAGGTCGGCGATACCGTCAAGATCAAGATCGACCCGTCCAAGATGCACCTGTTCGCTCCGTCGACCGAGCTGCGTCTGAACTGAGCTGATATCGAGTAACCAACCGTTGGCTGTTTCTTCAGGGGAATATCCTTTACGGAAATCGGCTGGCGGGTGGCTGAATAAAAACTTGGCGGAAGCGCGAACTTCCGTCAACCATTAAACGAGACGTGCTCTTCCTCTCTTATCGTCTCGTTGGAGAAGCCCCGCGTTGGTGCGGGGCTTCTTTTGTTTTCCGCAAGCACAATATCGGCTTGTAATGTCTGTTTGTAGCATCGATCGCAATATTCGATCGTAATATGAGATGGATAGTGAGATTCCAGTATTGAGATCATCGCATATCGGCAGGTGAAACGGATTCGTCCATACTTGCTTCTTCGGGTAGGTCAACAGGTAAATTGTTGATTCATGGAATCTCTTGAATTGCCACAGATGGATCCCCGTGTGCTGAAAGCAACTTCCGTGAAGGCCGAAGATCCGGCTGCCTCATCTCCGGAGCCGCATGCGCTGAAAATCACCGCCGCAAGCTCGAATCCAAAGATGTTCACCCTGCCGTGGGAAAAGCCGCTGGCTACTTGGCCGGAAGACCTGCTGGCCAATCTTCCGCGTGGTATTTCCAGGCATGTGGTGCGTTTCGTGCACGTAGGCGACGAAGTGTACGCCATGAAGGAAATCACGCGCAATGTGGCGGAACGAGAATACGAGCTGCTGCGTCGCCTGCAGAAGCTGGAACTGCCGACCGTGCAGCCGATCGCCGTGGTCACAGGCCGTCATAGCCGTGAAGGCGAGCCGCTGGAAGCGATCCTTGTCACCAAGCATTTGAAGTTCTCACTGCCGTATCGTGCGCTGTTCGCGCGTAATCTGCGCCCTGATACCGCGGAACGACTGATCGACGCGTTGGCCGTGCTGATGGTGCGTTTGCATTTGGCTGGCTTCTATTGGGGCGATGTGTCACTGTCGAACGTGTTGTTCCTGCGCGACGCCTACGCGTTCTCCGCATTTTTGGTTGATGCGGAAACCGGTGATCTGCAGATTAATCTGACGGAAGGCCAGCGCGAGTACGACGTTGATTTGGCTCGTACGAACATTATTGGCGAATTGATGGATCTTTCGTCCGGTTCGCTGCTGCCGAGCGGTGTTGACGAAATTGCGATCGGCAACCGTTTGGTGGATCGTTACCATTCGCTGTGGAGTGCGCTGACTGATACCGACAAGTTCGGTCCGGACGAAATGTGGAAGATCGAGAAGCGCGTCAACAAGCTCAATGAGCTTGGTTTTGATGTGGATGAGCTGGAAATGAAGACCGCCGAAGATGGCAAGCGTGTGCTGGTACGTCCGCGTGTGGTCGATGCCGGCTATGCGAATCGTAAGCTGCTGCGATTGACTGGTCTTGATGTGCAGGAGAATCAGGCTCGTCGACTGTTGAACGATTTGGATGCCTACCGCGCTTCGACGTGGCGTGAGGGTGAGGATCTTGAGATTGTCGCCACCGATTGGATGCGCGAAGTGTTCGAACCGACCGTGCGCATGATTCCGCGCGAATACCGTTCGCAGATCGAACCGGCACAGTTCTTCCATGAAGTGCTTGACCACCGTTGGTTCCTGGCCGAGAAGGCGGGTCATGATGTGCCGATGGCCGAGGCGGTGCAAAGCTATGTGGAGAAGGTGCTTCCGCAGTACAAGCTCACCACGAAGGATGTGGACGCGTTGAACGCCGAAGCCGATTCCGGTGTGATCGACGACGAATACACCTACGACGATCCCGACGCAGCTGTATGGGCACATTGATAGAAAAAGCCCCAGTGGAGCTTTTTCTATCAATATGCCCTGAGACGAGGCGATAGCCGCGCCGAAGGCAGTATTGAGCCTGCGGCGTAGCCGCAGTCAAAAATTGCAGGGCCGAGCCGTTAAGCGGAGGACCACTAATAATCCTCCGCTTTTTGTTATCCCTTCACACCCCTCACTTTCAAAACTCAAAAAAATTTTGACTTTTGAAAGTGAGAGAACGTGTTGCGAGAGATCGTTGGCGGGGGAGTGGGTCTGCGGTAAACGCAAAATCAATCCAAGTACAGATTTGCGCAACAAAATGAGCGGATAATCCGTATGGACTATCCGCTCATATGTATTTCGGACTTGCTGCCTTGTTGTGCTTACTTCTGCAGTTTCGCTGTGCTTACTTCCTGTCGCTTCGTGTTGATTACTTCGCGTCAGCGGCGGCACCGGCCTCGCGGCGGGCGCGTGCGACGGAATACAGCGTGATGCCCGCTGCGACGGAAGCGTTCAGCGATTCGACCATGTTCGACATTGGGATGCCGGCGATGGAATCGCATGTCTCGCGTACGAGACGGCTCAGGCCGTTGCCTTCGGAACCGAGCACCACAACCAGCGGATCGGTTTCGAAACCGGTTTCGCCAACGAGGGCGTCGCCGCCACCGTCGAGACCAACGCTGTAGTAGCCGCGTTCCTTCAGGCTTTCAATGGCTTTGGTGAGGTTCACCACGCGGGCGACCGGCATGTGCGCGGCTGCGCCTGCGGACACCTTCCATGCGGCTGCGGTGACCGAAGCGGAACGACGTTCCGGCAGGATCACGCCGTTGGCGCCGAATGCGGCTGCGGAACGGATGACCGCGCCCAGATTCTGCGGATCGGTGACGCCGTCAAGCGCGATGAACAGCGGACGTGCCGCAATGCGTGCGCTTGCGGAGTTGGCCGCTTCCATGGCACGAGACTTCTTGTCCGCGCGTTCCACCAGCTCGGCGAGCGAGGAATACTGGAACGGCTGCGCCTTCATCACCACGCCCTGATGGTTGGAGGAGCGTGCGATACGGTCCATTTCCAGTCGGTCGGCTTCCATGAGGTTCAGTCCGTGAATACCGGCGAGACGAATGATTTCGCGCGTGCGATCGTCGTGCTCGATGCGTGCGGCCACATACAGCGTGCTCGCGGGCACGCCGCAGCGCAACGCTTCGAGAACGGCGTTGCGACCGATGACGAGATCGTCGGATTCTGAGCTGAACTTTGCCGCGCGACGGCGTGCCGCCAGTCGCGGATCAGCCATCTTACGACGATTGGTAGCCTGCTTTTCCTTGTAAGCCTTGTGATATACGCGATCTTCGGCCTTGGGGGTCGGTCCCTTGCCCCTCAGCGCGTTACGATGCTTTCCACCCGACCCCTTGGTCGGTCCTTTTTTCATTGCCATAGTTGTCCATTCTCCCAGCACCCCGGGAAAAGGCTACTGGCGTCGCGTCCGCTCGATATTGCTCGATATGATGGCAAGAATGGAGAAGAACAAAGAGATTTTCGGATTGCCCCTCATGTTCTGGGGCTTGTGGGTCACGCTGCTTATCCTGTGGATGGGCCGCTTCGTCACGTCATTCCTTTCCATGTATCTGGTGTCTGACATGCATGTCAGCGCGGGCGTGGCCGGCACCATCGTCTCCATGTACGGTTTCGGCGGCATCTTCGGCTGCCTGTATGGCGGCGCGCTGTCCGACCGCTTCGGCCGCCCGGCGATGATCGTCATCGGCAATCTCGGCTCCGCCGCGATGCTGGTCCTGCTGGCGTTCATCGGCAATCCGTGGATCATGGCGATCGCGCTGCTGGCCTACGGCGCCATCTCATCCATGCCGACGCCCGCGGTCGCGGCGTACGTGTCCGACGTGGTGCCGTTCCGCAAACAGAAGCGCGCGTATTCGCTGCAGACGTGGGCCGCGAATTTCGGCTTCGCGATCGGCCCGATCATCGCCAACCAGTTGGTGAAGATCTCCTATGCGCTGATGTTCTACGCGGAAGCCGCGGTGCTGGTGTTCGCCACGATCTTGATGATCGTGTTCTTCAAGGAAGTCGGGCTGGGCAAGCGCCCGCGGGGCGAGGTCGCGCCGGCGCGGGCGTCGCAAGCCGCGGAATCAGCTGCGGGAAATGCCGTGGAACATGCTGTGAAACAAACCGGCGAATCGCAGCGGCCGCAGCGGTTCTCCGTATGGCGCAGCTATCGTCGCGCATGCGCCGACGGCGCGCTGATGTCGATGGTGGTGCTGATGTTCCTGTACACGCTGGCGTATTACCAGATCGTCAGCGGCCTGCCGATTTCCATGACGCAGATCGGCCTTGGCACGGATGAATATTCCAGTCTGCTGACCATCAACGGCGGCCTGCTGTGTCTGCTGCAGATTCCCGCGATCGGTCTGTTCCAGCGGATGAGCAACACCCGAGTGCTGGTGCTCGGCATGTCCATCACGGCGGTCGGATACGCGTTCCAGATCGGCGCGAATTCGTGGGTGGCGTTCGCAATCGCGACCGTGCTGTGGACGCTTGGCGAGCTGGGCACGTTCCCGATTGCCGCCACAACGGTGGCGAACATCGCGCCAAAGGATGTGCGCGGCACCTACCAAGGGTTATACAACCTGGTGTGGTCGCTGTCGAACGCGTTCTCGCCGTTGGTCGGAGGCTGGATTCTCAACGCGTTCGGCAGCCGTGTGCTGTGGATCTGCTGCACGGTGATGTTCGTCATCGTGGCAATCGGCTTCTACGTGACGCGCGGCCCACGCGAACGCGCCGCCGCCCGCAATCTCGCTGTTGAGGAGGGGTAGCCGGCGTACGTGAAAAGCGGGAGGCCGCGATTCCGTTTGGAACCGCGGCCTCCCGCTATGTGATTTAAGGATTGGAAAGAAGAGGGGCGAGGTGCTGTGGCGCCTGCGCCTTGCCTCCCGTCTAGGAAGCGGTCTTACTTGTTGAGGACCTTCTTGAAGAGGTCGGAGGAAGCCTTGGCGAGTGCGAACTGGCCGAAGCCCGGATCGATGGAAGCGAGGTTGGCGTTGATGACCTGGTTGAAAGTGTTGTTCTTCATGATGTTTCCTTTCGTTCGGCTTGGCGGCGCGTATCTGTTTTCTTGTCCATTCCTCTGGCCGCTGCCGTAAGTCTGTGTTTGTTGTCTATTTTCTTTTCTTCGTTCTTCTGTTGTGCCTTCATCTTACGTCGGGCAAATCGACAATGTCATGCGACGATCGTCACTTCTTTTGTAAAATCATCGGCTAATCTTGAAGAAAAAGTAACGTTCGCTGAAAATTGGCGGACGCATCTTATAGTCCATATTCTTTGCGTCTCTTGTTGGCTTTGATGTAAGCGTCACTATCGGAACGAATGCCAACGACGATGATGGTCATGATTCCATTTCGCAGTAACGGTTTGTAAACAACGCGAATGCCGATATCCCTGAATTTGATTTTGCAAAGCCTGGAAAGTTTCGTTCGTTCGGCATTGCGTAACGGTTTGCCATACCCGCCTTGCGAGGTGGGCAGTGGGTTTGTGCGAACTTTCTCGATTCCCTTGAGTACTTGGATTTGCTCGGCTTTGCCGAGTTTGCGCATGTCTTTCTTGGCTTCGTCAAGCCATTCAACTTGCCAGTTCATGCGAGTTCCGGCTCAGGTGCCTCGGCGAGGTCGCTTGGGGAAATGCCGAGATCGAGCATGACCTCTTCGTTGCTGATAGTTGTGCCAGTACTGTTGGCGAGTCTTTTTTCGGCAAGAAGCAAGTCTTCGTTGTCTTCGATTCGTTCCATGAGAGCGCGATAGTTTTCGATATTCATGAGAACGTAGGACGGCTTGTTTCGTTTGATCAGAATGACTGGATCGTGGTCGGCCCGCTGCAACAATGCGGAAGTACGACCATTGCTGAGCTCGCTGATTGGAGCAAGGTCATCGAGTATGTCAAGTGCGCTTGCCATGATAAACCTTTCTTAAAACCGAATTTCATACCCAATTATATACCAGTATTAATACCAAGATTCATGGTTGTGCGACTTTGAATCTTGGTATAAAAAGCGATTTCGCTATGGAAAGGGCACCGAGCTGTTGCTTGGTGCCCCTGGGAAAACAGAGATAATCAGACTTTACGGCCCGCGCCGCAAAAAATTACTTGCGCTTGGACTTGCCGAAGGTGAACGCACGTACGATCGCGACGATGCCGATCGCCACAAGCGCGCATCCGCCGAACAGGATCAGCCAGGTCGTGGAGCTGATGGGGGAGAACAGCACGATGAAGCCGGCGACGATCGACAGCAACGCGTAAATCACAGCCCATGCGGAGCTTGGCATGCGCCACGATTCCACGAGCGCCATCACGCCTTCCAGCATCCAGCCGAGACCGACCACCATGGTGATGAGCACGGCGAGTGTGGCGGCGGAAAGCGCCGCGTTCTTCAGCATGACCATGCCGCCGACGGCCAGCAGCAGGCCGATCAGAATGTCAAGCACGCGCCATCCTCCCGGAAGCCCGAGTTCCACGATTGCGGTCACAATGCGGACCACACCGGAAACCACGAAGTATGCGCCGAGCGCGATTGCGGCGACCTTCAGTGTGGCACCGGGCCAAATCAGCAGTGCCAGGCCGAGAATGACGGCGGCGATGCCGAGTACCGCATACGTGCCGCGGATCGCGTTCTTTGCCTTCTTCGGGAGCCATTCCTCCACGAGCTTGAACGGGCTGATCGGCTGCCAATTGTTGGTGCCGTTGTCAGCGTCGGATTGGCTGTTCTGCTGTCCGTATGGTTGGCCGTACGGCTGACCGGTGGTGTAGCTCGCGTAGAAGAAGCCGTTTTGGTTCGGGTTTTGGTTGGCGTTGGGAGCGCCGAAGTATCGTGGGGTCTGAGGCTCGCTTTGATACGGATTGCCCGAATTGTTGGGATTGCCGCCCTGCTGCTGGGATTGCGATTGCTGGTTTGGTGCGTATGCCCCGTATTCCGGCTGGCCTTGCGGCTGCTGTTCGTTGCTGCCATTTTGATTCGGATTGTTCGCATACGGGTTGTTCATTGCGTCGCTCATGATGGCCCCTTTCCTGGAAGAGCGTGCTTCGTGACGCTCGGACGCGCGCGAATTTGCCCGCCTGCGCTCGAACGTTTCGGAAGTTCTGCCCTCATTCTAGGCAATCTGTCTAATTTAAGCCATCAACAAAATTCCCCTCATCGTCCATTTTGATGGTCTGATCGCATGTTTTTTCCGAATTGTCGCACGATCTTGCGAAATCGTGAGACAGAACTGCGAATCGTGAGGTCGAAAGTCAACTTGCGGCACAACGAATGCCTCCCGATCCTTGAGATCAAGAATCGGGAGGCATTTCGCACGTAGGAATCGACTGAATCCTTGAAACTAGAACAGGTCGAGGGCTACGTCGAGGTTGAGCGGCTGGTCGGCGGGCAGCTGATACTGCTCGTGTACCGGGCTCATCCAGGAATCGTCGCCGCCGACACCCATCTGAGCGGCGAGCACGCGCAGGAACATGTGCTTCGGCTCCGGCAGCTCGTCCTGATGCAGCGCCTCCTCAAGCATCGTGCTCGAATACGGCAGCAGGCTCATCGCAAACGGCTTCGTAACGCCGGTTTCAGTATTCGCAGTCTGGCTCACGCGCAAGCCATGACCAGAATCGTCCGTAATCTCAGCCCAACGCACGTCCTCATGGTTGCCGGTTTCCTGCGGCAGCAGATACGGCGCGCGATCGCGGAAGGCGTTCGTATCCCAAATGCCCAGCTTCGCATGCTTGCGGTCGGCATACGTTTCCTCCGGGCCTACGCCATAGAATCGCAGATTCGAATACTCGACCGGCAGCATCCATTCAATGCCGAACGCCGGAATCGTCGGCAGATCGCCGTCCTTTTCACCCGGATACGCAACATGCAGATCGACGTGGCCAAGCACATCGGCAACGTAACGAATGGTGACCTTCGTGCGCTGCGCAATCGCAAGCTCATACGTGTAAGTGACGGAAACTGCGGTTTCGCCGAGCGGCTCAACCTTCGTATCAACGCAACGCGCATACTTTCCGGCAACCGCCCACTGCGCACGCTCGAACGCATGGCCCGCGCCGCGATCATTGTCGGTCAGCGCACGGAACGTGGTGATCAGCGGCTTGCGCAACACGAATTCGCGCTCGCCAAGCTTGTACGACACCATGCCACCCTGTGCAAGGGAGAACAGGGCTTCACGGCCCGCACTGCGTGCGCCGATATTCCAGCGGCCCAAGGTGATCGCTCCATCGGAAGCGGCGGAAGCGGCCGTAACAGTATCGGCAATCTTGCCACCCGCAACCACGCACTGGCCGAACGAAAGCTCATACCCAGCCGGAGCCCAATCGCAAGCGGAAGTCAACTGCTGGGACGCCTCCAAAACCAGCTCCTGCGCACTTGCACGGTAATCGTCAACTGGCCAATCGATCTCAACATGTTCACTTGCTCCTGCAGCAACATCGAAGCGGCGCGAAGAAGACCAAACCGGCTTGCCATCAGCCAAAATACGCAACACAAACGTGGAATCAGCCGTCGAAACAAACAGATTGTCGTTGATGATCGTGATGCCGGAAGCATCGACGGCAATGTGCACATTCGCATACAGCTGCTTGACGTCCTGCGCCTTCGGCGACGGCGTACGGTCGGCGAACAGCAGGCCGTCACCAGAGAACTCGTAGTCGCTCGGGCGGTCGCCGAAATCACCGCCGTAGCACATGCGGCCGTTGCCGTCGAGAATCGCCTGATCGATGAAATCCCAAATAAATCCGCCCTGATACTGCGGGTAACGTTCCAGCGCAACATATTCGTCCATATTTCCGACGGAATTGCCCATGGCGTGCATGTATTCGCAGGAAATATACGGCTTCTTCGGGTTGGACTTGAGATATTCCTCGATTTCGTCGGCATGCGCGTACATGCGGCTTTCGATGTCGGTCACATCGTCAAACGCGCGATCATGCACGGAACCCTCGTAATGCACCGGACGGTTCGGGTCGAGTTCGTGCACGTGGACGCTCATCGCGCGGAACACGTCTCCCGCATACGATTCGTTGCCAAGCGACCAGATGACTACGGAAGCATGGTTGTAGTCGCGCTTCATCATGCTGTTCACACGGTCCACGCACGCGCCCTCCCATTCGGGCTTGCTGCCCGGAACGGCGGAATCCTCGGTGACCACGTCTCCCGGCAGGCACCAGCTGCCGTGCGTTTCAAGATTGGTTTCGTCGATCAGGTAGATGCCGTATTCGTCGCACAGGTCGTACCAGTATTCCTGGTTGGGGTAGTGCGAGGTGCGGATGGCGTTGATGTTGTGCCTCTTGCAGAACATGATGTCGTCGATCATGTCTTGCCTGGTGATGGCACGGCCGCGCTTCGCGTCGAATTCGTGGCGGTCGGCGCCCTTGAAGACCACGCGCTTGCCGTTGAGCTTCATGATGCCGTCTTCGATGCGGAATGTGCGGAAGCCGATACGCTGCACGATTTTTTCGACCAGCGGGCCGTCATGGCCGACGACAAGCACCGTCAGCTCATACAGGGTTGGCTCTTCGGCGCTCCACGGCGCAATGTTCTTCAGCGCGCCGGAATTGAGGGTGATGGTTTCGTTGGCGCATTGCGTGGATTCCCACACCACAGTGCCGTTTGCGTCACGCAGTTTCGCCTTGACGGTGGCCGCGTCGTTTGCATTGCGCAACTGCAGGGTTGCATTCAGCGTTCCGGCGGCCATGGAGGGATTGTAGTCGGCTTCTATCTGCACGGTTTCGACATGCACGCGAGGCTGTGCGGCGAGCTCCACGGAACGGAACAGGCCGTGCAAACGCCAGAAATCCTGATCTTCCAGCCAAGAGGCGCTCGCGTATTCGTAGCAGGCGACGGTGAGCACGTTGTCGCCGTCAACGTTCAACGCTTCGGTGATGTCGAATTCGTTCGGGGTGAAACCATCCTCGCCATAGCCGACGAACGTGCCGTTGACCCACACGTAGATCGCGGTGGCCATGCCGTGGAACGTGATGCTGACGGTGCCGCCATTTTCCAGCGTCGCGGCGAGCGGACGGTCAAGCGTGAAGGAACGGCGGTAGATCGCCACATGATTGTTTCCGGGAACGTTCGGCTCCTGCGGATCCTCATGGCCATCCCATGGATACTGCACATTCACATATTTGTTCTTCAAATAGCCGGCCATCTGCAGGTGTTCGGGCACGTTGATCGCGCCGAAACCGGCATCGTTGAAGTCAGCTGCGGCGAACGGCGCGTTTTCCACGTCGATGGATGCGGCCTGAGTAACGTTTACTTTCCATACACCGTCGAGATTCTGCTTCGGTTCGGTGGCTTCGCCCAGGAAATACCGATGATTGGAGTGCGCGGGCTTGCGATTCACCGCGAATACGGTCGGATCGGTGAGCCAGCTTGCGTTCGCCTGCCGCGCCTGCAGGATGCGCGATTCCGGAACCTCTTGCGTTTGCTGTGATTGCGCGGCTTCTTGAGCTGCCATGATAACTACCCCTATCCATTGCGACGTTGCCAATGTACGCTACGAATCATAGCGTAAGTAATTTTGTTTACTAACATCCGATAACATATCACACTTCCGCCAAAGATGGTAGCGACATTGCCGTCGGTGTTGCCGTGTAATCGAATGCGCGGTCGAAATAAGATTGCAGATTATGTTTCACGATTTTGTGAAATCTTGACAAAAGACGGTGCGTTGCGCTCTTGCAAAATGGTCACGGTGTGTAATAATGGCAGGAATGCACCGATGGCGCACGTCCGGTGTCCGCAACCGCGCAGCATTGCCCTGTCAGACGGAATCTGTGAAAATCGCAATTTTCCGCAGTTTTCGCACTATCGCAACGGCAGGGGAGGGCTGACTACTCCGCGGCGCTCCCAAGGAGATCATCATGGTTGATCGCAAGGAAGATCAATCCACCCAATTCCGCGATACCAGTTCGGGAAATTTCGAACAAGCAGCAAAAACCGCGACGCAAACGCAAGTCGATCCGTCGCTCGCCGATGCGCAAACCGTAGCGCAATCGCTTGGCGTCGACTTGAATACCGGCCTGAGTCAAGCGGAAGCCAAGCGGCGTCTCGACAAGTACGGACCGAACGAACTCGCGTCCGCACCACCGGTGCCGAAATGGAAGAAATTCCTCGAACAATTCAAAGACCCCCTTGTCTACCTGTTGCTGGCCGCGACCGGCATTTCGCTCGTCGCATGGTTCATCGAACGCGCCAACGCCGTACCGGGTGCGGAAGGCGGCGAAGCATTGCCGTTCGACGCCATCGTCATCGTGCTGATCCTCATCGTCAACGCGGTGCTCGGCTACATCCAGGAATCGAAGGCGGAAGCCGCCGTCGAAGCGCTCTCCAGCATGACCGCGCCGCAAACCAACGTGCTGCGTGACGGCAAAATCGAACGCATCAACACGGTTGACGTGGTGCCGGGCGACATCATCGTGCTCGGTGAAGGCGACTCCGTTTCTGCGGACGGGCGTCTCTTCACGGCCGCCAGCCTGCGCGTCGCCGAAGCCAGCCTCACCGGCGAAAGCGTGCCCGTCGGCAAAAAGACCGATACCCTCGCACAGGCGAAAGCCCTCGGCGACCGCGCCAACATGGTGTTCAACGGCACGTCCGTAACGCAAGGCACCGGCCGTGCCATCGTAACCAGCACCGGCATGGGCACGCAGGTCGGCAAAATCGCGGATCTGCTGCAAGCCACGGAAGATGACGAAACCCCGCTGCAAAAGGAAATGAACTACGTTTCCAAAATCCTCGGCAGCGCGGTATGCATCATCGCGGTCGTGGTGCTGGTCGCGCTCGCGCTTACCGAAGGCTTCCAAGACGTTCACGATGTGATCGATTCGCTACTGTTGGCCGTCTCGCTGGCGGTCGCGGCCGTGCCGGAAGGTTTGGCTGCAATTCTTACGGTAGTGCTCGCGCTCGGCGTGCAGCGCATGGCCATGCACAATGCGATCGTCAAGAAGCTGCATTCGGTGGAAACGCTTGGATCCGCGTCGGTGATCTGCTCCGATAAGACCGGCACGCTCACCCGCAATGAGATGACCGTGGAGCGCGTGGTCACGCCGAGCGGCGAAGTGCAGCTTACTGGCACCGGCTATGCGCCGGAAGGCCGTATGGTGGTCGATCCGCAGATCATGGAACATGCGGAAATCCGTAAGATCATCGAATCGGAAGCCGTTGCGACCCTTGCCGTGGGCGCGTTGGCGAACGACGGCGAATTGCGCGAATCCGCTGCTCCTGCTACGGCTGGAAATACCGGAAATATAGAAAACGTGACGTGGGAGGCGGTCGGCGACCCGACCGAAGTCTCACTCATCGTCGCAGCACGAAAAGTGAAGGCGGATCGCAAGTACGCCAACTACGAGCGTGTCGGCGAAATCCCGTTTACTTCCGAACGTAAGCGCATGTCCATCGTGGCGCAAGACAACGCTGACGCCGGCCGTCTGACCGTCTTCTCCAAGGGTGCCCCCGATGTGCTTCTTGGATATTGCAGCAGGATTGCTGTCGGCGGTGCGGTACGTCCACTTACGGAAGGCGATCGCCAGCAGATTCTTGCGACTGTCGAACAGCTTTCCTCCGATGCATACCGCACGCTGGGACAGGCTTATCGTCCGCTCGGTACCGCTTCTCTTGCGCAAGTGCCGGGAATCATGCTGAATTCCGCAGGTCATGTTGCCGATATTGCGGAACAAAGCGATGTGCTTGAGAACGATTTGATTTGGGTCGGCATGGTTGGCATCATCGATCCGCCGCGTACGGAAGTGCGTGATTCCGTGGCAGAAGCGCATCGCGCCGGCATCCGCACGGTAATGATTACCGGCGACCACCCGCTGACCGCGGCTCGCATCGCCACCGATCTGGGTATTATCGACAAGGGCGGCAAGGCCATGACCGGCAGCCAGCTTGACGAACTATCCGACGAAGCGGCTTTCGACAAGGTGACCAGTGAAGTGTCCGTCTATGCGCGAGTCGCGCCGGAACACAAGCTGAAGATCGTTGAATCCTTGCAACGGCAAGGCAATATCGTGGCCATGACCGGTGACGGCGTGAACGACGCTCCCGCAGTCAAAACCGCCGATATTGGCGTCGCCATGGGCATTACCGGCACTGAAGTGACCAAGCAGAGCGCGAAAATGATCCTCGCCGACGACAACTTCAGCACCATCGTCGCAGCCGTGCGTGAAGGACGCGGCATTTTCGACAACATCCGCAAGTTCCTGCGCTACCTGCTGAGCTCCAATGTGGGCGAAGTGTTCACCGTGTTCGGCGGGGTGATGCTCGCCGGATTCCTCGGCATCACCCAGCCCGGCAGCCAAGGCGTGACCGTGCCGCTGCTTGCCACGCAGCTGCTGTGGATCAACCTGCTCACCGACGCGGCACCCGCGCTCGCCATGGGCGTCGACCCGTCCACCGACGATGTGATGGCGCGCAAGCCGCGCAAACTCACCGATCGCGTGATTGACGCCGAAATGTGGGGCGACATCATTTTCATCGGTGTGATTATGGCGGCCGTCACCCTGATCGGCATGGACATGCACTTGGACGGCGGTCTGTTCACCGACCGTTCCGTCGATGCGATCGGTCACGACGCACAAATGACGGAAGCACGCACCATGGGCTTCACGATTCTCGTGTTCGCGCAAATGCTGAACGCGCTTGCCTCGCGCTCGCACTTGCAGTCAGCGTTCGTCGGACTGTTCTCCAACAAGTGGCTATGGGGCGCGATCGCGCTGAGCATGGTATTGCAGCTGGCGGTGATTTACATTCCGTTCCTCAACACCGCTTTCGGTACGGTACCGCTCAGCGTCGGCGCATGGGTCGAATGCCTCGGCCTTGCCATGATCGTGCTCATCGCTTCCGAACTGCGCAAATGCGTCCTCCGCGCCAGATAACGTCCGAAAGTGCGCAAAATCTCGGACGTTATCCAGCTTTCTGGAAGGGAAAGGTTTGTGAAGTCAATGATTGATGGGCTTCTTTCTTGCCTAATCTTTTTGGTGAGATGGGAGGTGCGCGGGATGCATTCGTTTGTTGAAGTATGGCGTCCGATGAAATTTAAGTGTTTTATCTAAATCAGATACAACATTTATTTTCATATCGGCTATACGCTTCTTTTAGGAAATCTGTCGGATCGCATCGAAGCGCTTCCGACAGACGCCTGGCTGTATCCAGCCGCATGCCTGAGGTCGAGCGATAGCCTGTCTCAAACCAAGAGATGTTCGGCTGGGGAATCCCTGTCATCTCTGACAACTCGTTTTGCGTATAGCCGCGAGTCCGACGAATGTCTCTTAGCCCGGATTCAGCGCAGTGGATTCCGCCTCTCCAACCTTCGTCGGGATGGAGCTCCAACACGTTGCAGTGCAATGCTTTGGCAATTTGGCGAGCGGTGTCCAAATGCATATTGCGTATGGTTTCCGGATTGTTTTCGAACATGACGAGACGATCATGATCCACGCCGGAGAGCTCGGCCAGCTGTTCTAGAGACATTCCTTCTTTGAGTCTCAGGTCCTGTAGCCTCATAAGCTGCGCCTCCATGCCGTTCCCTCCCTTCACGGTATCACTGCGGAATATTCGATCCGTCTTCTATTTTGAGTCAAAAGCCTGTTCATGAAAGGGACCATCCCGTCTTGGCAGGTCATTTTGCTCCGCTGCGCCCCACAGGATAACAGAATCCCCTCAACGTATCGTTCCGTCAATTCCCGATAAGGCGACTCGTACGACGAACATGTTTTCCGGAAGGATGAGCTGGTTTCTGTGGAAAAGGAGAAAGACGATTCAGGTGGACGGAATCGGGACACGCCGAGGGATGTGTTTATTTGCAACGGT
>ERZ773147.1712-NODE-1712-length-21738-cov-7.057003_pt1 | contig 21738 bp, 19 predicted proteins | sample MGYA00580851_ERZ773147 | MGnify/ENA primary metagenome ERZ773147 (study PRJEB29015, sample SAMEA2737818) | human gut metagenome | biome: human gut; feature: human-associated habitat; material: faeces | place: China | collected 2012 ... | reverse complement strand
AATCATCAAATTCATGCGCATTCCACTTATCACTGTCCCCGGCCTTTATTTTCTCTCCCTGTACCTCCAGATAGCCGTCCGTACAATTCATCTCCTCCTTGGTCCAGAACACACCTGACTGCAGCACCCGCTTGTATGACAAATCCGTAAGCCCCCCGACTGCCACCCTCTTCGATGATACGGACATCCTGTCGTCTACCTCCAGGAGGCAGCCCTCCGACAGCTGGTCATCCGGCATGGAAACAAGTTCGGAGTGAAAATCCGTGCAGAAAGTCCGTCTTTACACTTTATCCGCGCAACGGTTGTGACGGAAATCGCCCCGATCGTCGGGACAGAGCAGCAGGCGAAAGACCTGATCGGTTATATTGATGAGACGGGAAAACAGGACGGCATCTGGGAAACGAATATTTTCGGAAAAACTGTGGAGCAGCTGGTCAACGATGGTATTCGTACAAAGATTTCTATGATCGGGGAAGAAAGCCAGGAAAAGCTGCAGGATACGATGCAAAAGATCGTCAACGATTCGACGGGCGGAATGGTGTGTATCATCATCTAAGCGTGCCGGCGTCTGTATGGTCGCTGCAGTGCGATCCTCGCGGAGCTTTTTTATCGTATAGAAACGAAGTTTCCTATACGATAAAAAAAGAACAGACGCGGATAAAATCTTTTCCGCCTTCTGTTCTCTTTCGTCGTTCTGATTTTAAAACGTACCACCGCACTGCTTAAGCAGTGTGCGCACGTCTGTTTACTTTTGTAAATTGGCAAATTTTGTATAATCCGGCAGCCATACCAGCTCTATCGTGCCGATCGGGCCGTTTCTCTGTTTTGCGATAATGACTTCTGCGATGCCTTTTTTCTCCGTGTCCGGATTGTAATAATCGTCGCGGTACAAAAACATTACGACGTCGGCATCCTGCTCGATGGCTCCCGATTCACGCAGGTCGGACAGCATCGGTCTGTGCTCCGGACGCTGCTCTACCGCACGGGACAGCTGGGAAAGGGCGATAACCGGAACCTGCAGTTCTCTCGCAAGTGCCTTTAAGGAACGGGAAATATCGGAAATCTCCTGCTGTCGGGAATCCGAAGACCGTCCGCCGCTGCCGCTCATCAGCTGTAAATAGTCGATGATGATCAGCTTCAAATCATATTCCAGCTTATATTTCCGGCATTTGGAACGTAACTCTGCAATCGTGATGCCCGGCGTGTCATCAATGATCAGATTGGATTTTCCGATCACGCCGGCACTTTCGATCAGGCTCTCCCATTCTGCATCGGTCAGGTTACCGGTACGCAGATGCTGGGAGTCCACCTTGGATTCGAGGGAGAACAGTCGGTTCACGAACTGTTCCTTACTCATTTCCAGGCTGAACATTGCTACCGTCATTCCCTGCTTGAACGCCACATTCTGTGCGATATTCAGGACAAACGCGGTTTTGCCCATGGAAGGACGCGCCGCAATCAGAATCAGGTCGGAGGGCTGCAGTCCCGCTGTCTTATAGTCCAGGTCAATAAAACCTGTCGGGATTCCCGTTACGTTTCCTTTATTGCGGGAAGCCTTTTCGATTCGATCCATCGCATTCATAACGACCTGACGGATCGGGACAAAATCGCCCGTGTTTCGGCGCTGAACCAGATCAAAGACCTTTTTCTCCGTCGTCTCAAGGATTTCTTCCAGACCCTCCTTGCCTGCATAGCAGGTGTTCGCGATTTCCTCATTCAGTCGAATCAGCTTGCGCAGTGTGGATTTTTCCGCAACGATCCCGGCATAATATTTTACATTGGCGGATGTCGGTACGGATGTTACTAAGTCTCTTACAAATTCCAGGCTGCTGATTTCCGCCGGCACATCCTTTTCTTTTAACTTATTCTGCAATGTAATCAGGTCAACCGGTTCTCCTGCATTAAACAAATCCAGCATGGATTCAAACAGAATTCCATACTGCTTGTGATAGAAATCCTCTTCAATGAGAATCTCTCCGGCTGTCATAATTGCTTCTTTATCCATAATCATGGAACCGATAACTGACTGCTCGGCTTCCAGACTGTTTGGCATAATCCGCTTTACCAGTGCCTCTTCCATGGAGGTTCCTCCTAATCTACTCTTCCGTTACTTTTACACGTAATGTTGCAGTTACCTTTGGATGAACCTTAACCGGCACTTCATATACACCAAATGATTTGATGGCTTCTTTTAACTGCATTTTCTTCTTGTCTAACTCAAGACCCAGCTGATCATGCGTTGCCTGGGAAATCTCTTTGGTGGATACAGAACCAAAGGTTCTTCCGCCTTCTCCGGCTTTCATTTTCACTTCTACGGTCTTATCCTTTATCTCATCTGCCAGCTTTAATGCTGCCTGATAATTCTCTTCTGCAACCTTATCTGCATGTTTGTTCTGCAGCTTTAAGTCATTTAAGGTCTTGTTGTTTGCCTCAACTCCCAATTTCTTCGGAATTAACTGATTTCTTGCGTAAGCATCACTTACATTTACTACCTCACCTTTTTTTCCAAGGGATTTTACATCTGCTAATAAAATTACTTTCATTCTTCTATATCTCCTTCCTCAAGCATTTCGTCTATGGTGTCTTCTATGATGCGTTTTGCCTGGGACACGGTACAGTCACGAAGCTGGCAGCCCGCCATGTTCAGATGTCCGCCGCCCCCAAGACGTTCCATGATTTTCTGCACATTGATTTCATCAATGGAACGGGAACTTACATATATTTTGCCCTGATATTCGGTTAATACAAAGGACGCTTTGATTCCGACAATATTTAACAGCTCATCTGCCGCCTGGGCTCCTACGATGGTAGGGCTTTCAATCTTATCTGCCGGACAGATGGAAATGGCAAATGCACCGCGGTATACTTCCGCATGGCGGACCACTTCTGCTCTGGCTTTGTAGGCATCCATATCATTTCGAAGCATTTTTCTTACACGGGTTACTTCCGCTCCGCAACGTTTCAGATAAGCAGCTGCTTCAAAGGTACGGACACCGGTCTTAGTCATAAAGTTGCTGGTATCGATTAAGATTCCCGCATAAATACAGTCTGCTTCGTGGGGTGCCAGCTTGATATTTTCTGTAAAATACTGCAGCACCTCTGCTACCATTTCACAGGTAGAAGATGCATACGGCTCAATATAGGAAAGTACCGGATTGGAAATGACCTCACTGCTCTGGCGGTGATGGTCAAATACTACGATACTGTCGGTCCGCTTCAAAAGGCCCGGACACTCCGTATGGCTCGGACGATTTACATCCACCACCATAACCAGTGTGTTATAATCCGTCAGCTCCAGCGCACGTTCACTGGAAACAAACATATCCGGCGGATAACCCTTCTCTGTGGTAAAACCTTCCTTCAACGGACGAAGGGATGAAGTTACCTGGTCTAAAACAATCTGCGCTTTCTTTCCTAATACTCTTGCGGCGCAGTAGATTCCGATTGCCGCACCAAAAGCATCTGTATCGGAAATGGAATGTCCCATAATCATAACATGCTCACGGCTCTCGATAATCTCCCGCAACGCATGGGCTTTGACCCTTGCTTTTACACGGGTGTTCTTCTCTACCTGCTTGCTGTTACCACCATAGTAGACAACGTTTTCACCCTCTTTGACTACCACCTGGTCGCCGCCCCGGCCCAGTGCCAGGTCGATTGCCATACGAGAATATTCATAATTCTGATTATAAGTATCACCGCCGACACCGATTCCGATACTTAAAGTCACCGCCATTTCATTTCCGACTTTGACCGTCTTAACATCTTCAATCAGACTGAACCGGTCGCTCTGCAGCTCCGCAAGATATTTATGCTGGAATACCACAAAGTATTTGTCCTTCTCAATCTTACGAACCAGTGCATCCATTTTCGTAAAATACTGGTTTACCTTCCGGTCAATCAATGCCACTAAAAGTGAACGTTTTACGTCTTCAATACTGTCTAACGCCTCGTCGTAGTTGTCTATGTATACAAGACCTGCCACCAGCTTCTGTTCTTCATTTTCACGGATGTAATTATAAAGCTCTGTCTCATCAAAAAGGTACAGCGCTGTCAGATACTGTTCATCCTCTTCAATAGATACAATGCTGCTGTTTTCCGCCATTTCCTCAAAATAAATCTTGCTCATTTCAATACGGAAATTATGCTCCTGCCAGACCATATTTACATCTTCCACGAACTGCTCCTGCTGAATCAGCTCTCTGGTAATGCCCGGGAAAATGCTGGTGATGGATTTATGGAAATTTTTGGTCTTTCCTGTAATCTCCGTAAATTTCTCATTGACCCAGAGAACCTTTCCGTTATAGTCCAAAAGTGCATACGGTATTTCGAATTCATTGAGCAGCTTCTTCTGCACCGTTCCGTACTGAGTGGCAAAATTAATCAGCTCATTCACCAGCACCGGTTTATTAACATTATAAGATATCACCACAACAATGAGATAAATCCCAAGGAAAATGGATACCAGTAACGCTGCCCCTTCATTTACAAAATACATCGGCACGTTCATGCATGCCAGCAAAATAGTAAGCATCAGCGGCCAGTACATATAATTTTTCAGATGACCCTTCAGCTTGATTTTTTTCTTCATAAATTTCTCCTATATAAATGCGGATATTTTTACACAATTGTTACGACCACATACATATACAGAGTGTATTATAGCATTGTTTTATCTGTTTTACAATTCGCTTCCGGCATGAATCTTCTTTTCGTAGGATAAAAGCAGGTTTTCTATCTGTAATGCAACGCTTTCCGGGAAAGTTCCGGCATACTTCAGTGGTATTTTTATCCAGAAATCAAGATTCTGATAACGTTTCTGTCCTCTGGTATTCGCCCTGTCCTGTTTTGCTGCCACCCGGATTTTCACCTGCGCCCGTTTCTGCTCCAGCAGCGGCACCAGAATATAATAAAGCCGGTCATCTTTTAATGAAAGATAACCGGCTGCCTCGCTGGACTGCTTCTTTAAAAATAACCGGTGTCTCTGTAACCCTGCCGGAAAAAGCGGTGTGTCTGCTTTCATACCTGCTACTGCATCCGCCATTTCAAGCATTGCTGCAAAATGAAATATTTCTGCTTCTTTATTTCTTATTGGCTTACTTCTTCTTTGCCATCAAAATAATCTTTTACCATCTTCACTACGACACCGGACAATAAGAATACGGCAATCAGGTTCGGGATTACCATAAGTCCGTTAAAGGTCTCTGCTATACTCCACATCAGTCCCAGATTCATAGTTGCACCCACGATGGCAACCAGTGAATAAAGGAGCATAAATGGCTTATTGGCTCTGCTTCCAAACAGGAATTCTATACAGCGGGTTCCGTAAAGTCCCCAGCCGATAATCGTTGAAAATGCAAAACAGCACATGGCAACTGCAGTAAAAATAGACACCCAGCCGCCATATACAGAAGTAAATCCACTGATGGTAAGTTCTGCGCCTGCTGCCGCACCATATCCAACCGGAACTCCACTGCAAAGAATGACAAGTGCAGTTAAAGTACAGATTACAATGGTATCTACAAATACTTCAAAAATTCCAAAGAAGCCCTGTTTTACCGGTTTTCTGGTGTCTGCACAGGCATGTGCAATAGAGCCGGTACCAAGCCCTGCTTCATTGGAAAAGATTCCACGGGATACTCCTTTTTTCATACTCATAAAGAAACTTCCCACTGCACCGCCTGTTACGGCTGCCGGGTCAAATGCGCCCCGTATAATAGAAGAAAATACGGTCGGAATGCTTCCTATATGTACTACTACGACACCTACTGCCAGCAGAATATACATAATTGCCATAAATGGCACCAGTTTCTCTGTCACCTGTCCGATTCTCTTGATTCCGCCCAGGAGAATCAGTGCAATCAGAACCGCCAGTACGATTCCGATAACAAGATTTAAGGTTGCTGCTCCATCTTCTGAGAGTAGATTATAATTATATAATGCAGAATCAATTGCTGTTGTAATGGTATTGACCTGTGTGGCATTACCGGTTCCGAATACCGTCAGCACACCAAATGCAGAAAACAGATATGCCAGCCAGTGCCAGTGTTTCTTTAATCCATTTTTGATGTAATACATTGGTCCGCCAACGTAATCGCCCTCTTTATTTCTTTCCCGGAAATGCACCGCAAGGGTTACTTCCGAGAATTTGGTACACATTCCCAGCAATGCGGATATCCACATCCAGAATACAGCTCCCGGTCCACCAATGGCTATCGCACCTGCCACGCCGGCTACATTTCCGGTTCCTACTGTTGCCGCCAGTGCCGTACAGACTGCCTGGAATGGAGTCAGTGCTCCGTCAGAGGCTTCTCTTTTCTTGAGCATCCGCCCTAATGTAATTTTCATCGCATATGGGAATTTACGAATCTGTAGAAAGTTGGTCCGGATACTCAAATAAAGTCCGACCCCGATAATGCAGATCATGGCTGGAACGCCCCAGATGAAATTATTCACTGCACTGTTGATGGATTCAATCATTGCTAACATTATGTGTTCCCCTTTTATCTTATTTTCCGGTGGGATGGAGGGGGAAAAACATATCCGGAGAGAAGATTATGAAAATCAGGTTTTCGGATGTCTCCTTTCCACCCTTCATCCCACCTGTAAAGTCAGTGTAACGCATGAATTATAGCATAATTTTTCTCAATTTACCATGACTTTAAACAGAATATAAGCCCGGGTGAATGCAGATTTTCTCTCCGTTGCGGAGAAGATAAATATCCTGTCCGCTTCCGTTAAATAATATTTTTTCATCCACGCTGGTATATACGCTTTTTACTGCCATAAGATAATGGCAGACCTCTGCATTGGTAGCATACCAGATATCTTCCCTGCCGCCTGTCATTTTGCAGAATTCTTCTATCACATCCCAGTTCTTATCCCGGTCAAATTCATAGCTGTGTCCCCAGACATAGAAAAGATACTGGAACTGTGGCAGATCAAAGGCAAGAAATTCTTTCGCATGTTCGATCAGTCTGTTGTTATGGTGACAGGTAGGATTCCATTCATAGAAATCCTGCGGATGCGTGTATTTTCCGCTGTCCGTTGCTGTTCTGGCATAATGGATGCCAAGGGAGGGAAGAAGTGTTTTTATTTCATGGCTGTAGGAACCATTCGGATAAGCATGACCGCAGACGATTTTTCCGGTCAGTTCTTCCAATGCCTCGCGGTCGTTTAATATTTCTTTTACTACATCTGTCATAGGACAGCGGGCTATGGTCAGATGTTCCACGCCATGGGTTGCAACTTCATGTCCCTTATAAAGCTCTGCTATCCTGTCTTTTCCAATTCTTCTCTCTTCCTGCATACAGCCGGAATTCAGGTTGAAGGTTCCCCGGATTCCATAACGGTTGCATATTTCCAGTAAATGCACATCTGACCATAAGCCATCATCATAGCTTATGGTCAGTGCCTTATTCCGGAAACCCGGATATGTATAATAAATCACAATGCAATTTCCTTAAGATCAGCAAATGTTGTCATCGGATAATCCGTTTTCTCATAGAAAGCGGCATCTCCGATTCCGGCAGCCTTCATTCCACCGCGTTTTGCTGCTTCAATTCCGGCAACTGCATCCTCAACTACCAGACACTCTTCTGGTGGAAGTCCGATATACTCTGCCGCTTTTAAAAATACTTCCGGGTCAGGTTTGGATTTTGTAATATTGGTGCCGTCAGAAACTGCATCAAATACATCATCCAGTCCTACCTGTTTTAAAATAAATTTGGTATTCTTGCTGGAAGAACCAATCGCAACTTTTATGCCTGCTGCCTTTAATGCAGCTAAGGTCTCCCGGACTTCACCTGTTACATCATCCGGTGTCATGCTTTTTAATTCTTCTTTATAGTAATTATTTTTTTCTTCTGCCAGTGCTTCCTTTTCTTCCTGGGAAAGTGCCGGTCCATGGTAGTTTCTTAAAATAATTTCAAGGCTTTCCATTCTGCTTATACCCCGCAGCAGGTTGTTAATCTCTTCATTAAATAGAATTCCACGGGCATCCGCTATTTTTTTCCAGGCACGATAATGGAGTTTATCCGTATGAACCAGTACTCCATCCAGATCAAATAAAATTCCTTTAAATTTCATCTTGTCTCCAATCTTATAAATCCGCTACCCATTTTCCAGCTAATGTAATCCAGTCCTGACAACGTTTCTGAATGCCGAATCCTGTCTCCGTAATCTGCGTTTCTTCATTGGCAAGCGAAAGTCCATGCAGTCCTTCCGGGAAAATGTGAGCTTCCACGGAAACCTGATTCTTTACCAGTGCTTCCGTAAACATCAGTGTATTCTGGATTGGCACCGACTGGTCCGTTAAGGTATGCCAGATAAACACCGGCGGCACCTGCTTTCCTACCTGATGCTCCAGACTTAAAAGCTCTTCTAATTCTTTGCTCTTTTTCGTTCCCATCAGGTTTTCAATGCTGCCGTGATGTGCATATGTTCCAGATGTAATTACCGGATAAGAAAGCAGTAATCCATTTGGTCGCATCTGCTCTGCGGTAAGTCCTGTTTCTTTTGCAAGCCAGTCCTTATCCCAGAAGACCCCAAGACTTGCTGCCAGATGACCGCCGGCGGAAAATCCGGATACGATAATTTTATCCGGCTTAATGCCATATTCTTTTGCATGCTCTCTTAAATATGCCACACTCCATGCCAGTTCGCAGAGGGACTGGGGAAATTCTGCAGGAGCTACGCTGTAGCGCAGGACGCAAGCATGAAATCCTCTGGCAATATACTGTACTGCAACCGCTTCTGCCTCCCGGTCGGAGGTAAATTCATAGCCTCCACCCGGACAGATAAGTACCAGCGGGCGGGTGCGGTTACTGTCGATTTCTTCAAAATTATCTAATATATAAGTATACAATTTTGCATCGGTCGCCTTTGGCGTCTGAACCGGTATTACGTTATATTTCATAACTTCACCTTCTTTTTTCTATTCTTTACTAATTCTCCTGATAAGATAATTCTGCCTTCCGGCTGCCTGCATCCATCGTATACTCCTGTCCATAGATGCAAAGTGAAACCGCTTCGCCTTCTAACAGTTCTACACTGCAGGTTTCTTTATTTACGCATATCTCTAACAGGCTTCCATGATAACGGACACGGAAATGATATCCCTGCCACTTTTCCGGTATAGATGGTGCTAAGAAAAGTGTCTCTTCTTCTGCCCGTAATCCGGCAAATCCATTGACAATTGCCATATAGCTTCCACCCATATTTGCTGCATGTATTCCATCCTTGCTGTTCTTGTGGGTATTCAAAAGGTCCATCTTGGCAGAGTCGCCAAAGTAATAGTATGCCTTATCCTTTAAGCCCAGTCGGGATGCCATGATACTGAATACACAGGTGGAAAGGGATGAATCATGGGTTGTAATTTTCTCATAATAGCGGAAAGAGTTCTCTTCTGTTTCTTTGTCCTGATAATCCGGAAAAAGATAATGTGCTAACACTGTATCTGCCTGTTTACATACCTGATAACGGTATAAATGTAACGGATGATAATGCAGTAACAGAGGGAATTCTTCCTGTGGTGTGTGCTCTAAATCCCAGATTGGTTTCTGCAAGAAGGAGTCATCCTGCGGATTGATGCCAAGGGTTTCATCATATGGAAGATACATCTTTTCTTCCGCTTCCTTCATTGCCTGAATTTCTTCCTCTGTCAGGTCATTTTCTTTTACAAACTGCTGGTAAGCATCCTTTTCCTCTGCCAGGCGTTGGATAAATTTCAGACACCACTGCATGCTGTATTTTGCACTGGCATTGGTATAGTAATTGTTATTTACAATGCAGGTATACTCATCCGGTCCGGTCACACAGTTAATGACAAAACGGTCTTTATAATAATTTCCCACATCCAGCCACAGACGGTTGGTCTCTAAGAGAATCTTTAAACCCATTTCCTTGATAAATTCCCAGTCTCCGCTGGTTTTGTAATAGAGAATTACGGCATATGCAATGTCTCCATCGATATGATACTGTGCCGTTCCGGATGGATAATAGCCGGAGCATTCTCTTCCGGTAATGGTACGCCACGGATACAGCGCACCCTTTTTATGTCCTAACAGAGCTGCATTTTCTTTGGCTTTTCCTAATGTCTTATAGCGGTATTCCAAAAGCTTTCTTGCGATTGCCGGATTGGTCATGGCAAAATACGGTACCATAAACATTTCCGTATCCCAGAAATAATGTCCTTCGTAGCCTTCACCACTTAAGCCTTTCGCTGCAATGCTGGAATATCCGTCGTAACCGGCTGACTGCAGAAGCTGATACATATTAAAACAGAGAGATTCATTTAAATCTCCGTCTCCCACGATTTCCATGGAAGAGTTGTTCCAGAACTCTTTTAAATATTCCTGCTGTTTTTTATAATAAGAAGCAATTCCCTGCCCCACTACTTTAGAAAGCTTCTCGTCTGCGACATTTCTGCAATCCTCTTCCCGGATAGAATCTGTAAAAATGCTGTATTTTATGATCCTTACTTCATCTCCCGGCCGTATATCAAAGCGGTAGCTTACGTCCATTGCATGTGCGGTCTCATCATAGGTTACTACTTCTGATGGCTGGCGCTTCTGGTTAACAGTGACTATGTTTGCCACTGCACTTGCCACCTTAAGATGGCTCTCTATGGTAGAACTTACGAGACATGCACCGGATTCGCATATGTGAACATCTTCTTTTTTCAAATGATTGTGGCTTTCCCCTGCCAGTCTTGGGTCATTTGGATTAAAATAATTTCTGACCAGTCCTAAATGTCTGGAATGTATTTCTACTGTTCCGGAAAAATCAATGGACTGGAAGCAATAATCAATGGTAAAAAGGGAACGTTCTTCAAAGGAAGCCATTCTTGTAATATTAAAATGAAGCTGCTTTCCTTCCTTGTTGCTCCAGTCTACTTCACGTCTGGTAATTCCTTTTTCCATATCCAGCGTTCTTACATAACGGCAGTCTGCGTCATCCGCCATGGAAAATTTCTGCCCGTCAAAGGACACCTCTATGGTCTGGGTATCTGCCACATTTAACATACTCTCTTTGTCTTCCACGAGATTGCAAAGTTTTTCTGCCTGCTTCATAGGTGCAATATCATAAAAGCCATTAATATACATGCCCCGCATGGTGTCGAAATCTGCCGGAACGCCTTCTTCCAGGGTGCCGCGTACTCCGATATAGCCATTGGCATTATGAAAAATTGTTTCCTGCAGCTGCAGGCTCTTCTCATTTAATCCAATTCCTGTTACCTGATAAATTTTACTCATATACGCTCCCTCTCTTTAACCCTTTACTGCACCGGCTGCTACACCTTTGATAATATGTTTCTGGCAAAGCAGATAGAAAATGATAACCGGAATAATGGTAAATGTCAGTGCCGCCATTGCCATATTCCACTCGATGGTATACTGTCCAAAGAACAGTGACATTGCCAGCGGAATGGTCTTATTTTTGATACTGGTCAGTGTCAGTGATGGTAATAAGTAGTCGTTCCAGATCCAGATAACATCCAGAATAATTACAGTTACGGTAATGGATTTTAAAATTGGGAATACAATTCTCCAGAATAGCTGCCAGGTATTACATCCATCAATAATTGCGGCTTCCTCTAAGGATACCGGAACGGAGGATTTGATAAATCCATGGAATAAGAACACACCCATGCCGGCGCCAAAGCCTACATACATAAAGATTAATCCACCTAAGGAATCTTTAAACGGAATACCGAAGAATTTCCCAAACTGATTCATTTCCTGCATCAATGGCATCATAATGGTCTGGAACGGAATCAGCATGGTAAGAATCAGAAGTCCGTATAAGAATTTACTTAATTTATTATTAGAGCGGACAAACATCCACGCTGTCATAGCACTCAGTAATACGATAATTCCTACTGCAATTACTGTTACGATGATGGAATTCTTAAATGCCATTAAAAAATCCATTTTCTTTAAAGCGCCCTGGAAATATTCCAGTGTAAAATGTTTTGGAAAGGCGAAGATATTTTCATATAATTCTGCACGGCTCTTGAAGGCATTTACGATTACCATATATACCGGAACCAACCATACGCAGCACAACAATATTACCAGAATATTTACGATTATTTTTCCAACTGGTTTTCTCTTCATTATGCTGACACCTCCTTATCGCCAGTAATCTTAACCTGAATTAATGTAATCAATGCAATGATGACAAAGAATACGATTGCTTTTGCCTGCCCATATCCGAAATGGCTCTTGGTAAAGATTTCATTAAAAATATTCATGGATACCATTTCTGTTGAGTTGTTTGGTCCACCGCCTGTCAGGGAAACGTTTACATCATAAATCTTGAAACAGTTGGATAATGTTAAGAACAGACATATTGTAATGGATGACATAATCAGCGGAAGCTTAATGTTGATTAAAGTTCTCCAGAAACCTGCCCCGTCAACCTCTGCAGCTTCGATTACATCATCGGAAATTGCTTCTAATCCTGCGATATATACAATCATCATATATCCTGCCATCTGCCATGTAGATACTACAATCATGGCACAGAAAGCCATTTTCTTATTTACAAGCCAGTTAAAAAATATGTTTGTTAATCCGGTCATATTTCCGATCGTACTCATGGCGTCTCCAAGAACGTACTGCCAGATATAACCTAAAATCAATCCACCAATCAGGTATGGTAAGAATAACATGGTTCTTGCCACATTACGCACCTTCAGTTTGGTTGTTACCAGTACTGCAAATGCCAGTGCCAGTACATTGACAATTACTACGGTAATTAATGTAAATGCTGTTGTTCTTACTAATGATGTCAGAAATTGTTTATCCGAAAAAATCTTTGCATAGTTTGATAATCCTACAAATACCTTTTCACTTTTTGCCAGTCCATCCCAGGATACAAGGGAATAACCCATTCCCGTAAAAAACGGAATGATTACTATAATGCAAAACATAATCATCAATGGAGCGGTAAATAATGCATACCAGCCTTTTTTTATCTTCATCTTTGTCCCTCATTCCTTTTCTAATGTGAACAGGTGCTGCCAGAGACAGCACCTGCAATTAATGTTTACTCATTTGCTGCTGTTACGAATGAATCATTTAATGCTTTTAAAAATTCATCCGTTGTCATATCCGAGGAGAAATATTCCTCTGCGTTCTGTACCAGGTAAGTTGTGATGATACCTGCAGGCCACTCTTCGTTGAATGTCCAAGGAATGATGTTGCCTTCAGCGATTGCATCAGATACTGCCTGTGATAATGGGTCTAAGTTATCAGCTTCCATACCATCTACTACCGGAATAAATCCGAATTTGTTTGTAAGGTAATCAGCTCCTGTTTCACTTGTGTATAACCAGTTTAAGAAATCTTTTGCCAGCTGTTTGTCACTGTCGCTTGCATCTGTATTTACACACCATACAGAAGGAACACCGACTGCGATGGATTTGTTGCCTGCAATTGGTAATGGAGCAATTCCCATATCAAAATCTACATCATAGGATGAGAATAAGGAGTAGCACCAGTTACCCTGATGGATCATCTCTGTCTTGCCGGTTGCGAAGTCACCACAGTTGTCATCATAAGATACTTCCAGCGGATTCTTCTGGTTCTCTTTGATTGCTTCAAAAATCTTTCCAAGTTCCTGGAACTCTTCTACATCAGCGATATTTACTTTTCCATCGTATACATCCTGGCAGAACTGTGCCGGATCATCCTGTAATGCGAATGGAGTATTTAAAATCTGTCCGATTAAGAAGTAAGCTTCCTGTGAAAGTCCAAGTCCTGTCTCACCATCTGCTGTTGCATCTTTGATAGTCTGAACCAATGCATCGGTTGTATTAATCTGGTCTTCACTGATTAAGTTTTTGTTATAAACCAGTCCGAAGCCTTCTGCTGTCATCGGAACTCCGACTGTCTTATCATCGCTCTTTGCAATGAGGTCATCATTAATCTTGTCTAAGAAGCTTAAATCACTTAAGTCCTCTAAGTAAGCTGACATCTCAGCAATCTCTGTACTGGATGAAAGTGAGAATACGGTAGGACCGGATTCACTGGACATATATGTCTTTAAGTTCTGGTAATAATCATCTCCGGAAATCTGCCATACTTCAACTTCAACACCGGTTTCTTTTTCGTAGTCAACTGCCAGTTCTTTTAACTGATCATAAATCTCTGTCTTCTGCTGGAAGATTGTAATCTTTCCGCTGCTCTTTCCACTTGCGCCCTCTGTATTGGAAGCATCGGATCCTCCGTTAGAACCACATCCTCCTAATACCATGGAAGCACTTAATACAGTTGCCAATACTAATGATACGATTTTTCTCTTTTTCATTTTGTACCCTCCTTGTATTGCTTTGTTTTTGATAACTATACTTTACATAAATTTTACTAATTCGTCAATCCTCTTCGTTATTTTTCTACCTTTTTCACTGTTTTTGTATGGCTTTGTTGTGTAAAACGACTGTTTTTAGACTTGCATTTAGTAAATTTAGTAAATATTTACCTTTTCTTTAGTAAAACAAATAATATTATTATAGTAAATTTTCGGTACTCGCACAAACTACAAGAAACACTCTTTGCAAATTTCCCGCTTCCCGCACAAAAAAGAAGAACCCTCTGTACCAGAAGATTCCTCCATGTCCTGTTTTTTATCTTATTTTCTATCGTGTGGTCTTTCTCCAGTGAACCTTCGCGGCAATCTTAAAGGTGTCAAAACTGCAGCTTCCCGCAATATTCTGAAGCAGAAACTGGGCCGCCAGATAGCCTCTCTCATAATCCGGGATATCTACCGTGGTAAGTCCCATCAGTTCTGACATCTCGGTTCCATCGAATCCGGTTACTGCTATATCATCCGGAATCTTAAGACCTTCCTGCCGCAGTGCCTTCATTGCTCCGATTGCCATATTGTCATTCGCACAGACTAACACTTCCGGAATATTATCTGATAAAAGCATCAGTCTTGCTGACTGATAACCGCTCTTTTCATAATAATCTCCCAGAAAGTAATTTTCCCTGCTGAATGAAATTCCATTTTTCTGCAGCACATCCTTTAATGCCTGATAACGCTCCTGGTTATCCAGTGTATCTATTCCTGCAATATATCCAAAGCGGCGATAACCTTTATCTACCAGCCCCTGCACCAGTTCTGACATTGGTGCATAATTATTGACTACCACGCTCTTAATATTCGGCACATCCATAATCCGGTCCAGCGCCACAATGGGATAACCTTCATTAGCTTTCTGAATTAAAGTAGAATTCTTACATTTCATATCCAGCATAATGGTTCCACAAGTCAATGCCGGGTCCATAAATTTTTCACAGGATTTATTGGTACATATCATTAAATCATATCCTCTGGAATACACATAGTCACTGATTCCATGAATGATTTTCAGATAAAAGTTACGCTCATAATCACTGAAATTAAAAAGAATGGTGTTTGTATCTTCTGCCGGCTTCCTATTTTTCCCCTTGTTAATATCATAGCCATTTTCCTTGCAAATCTCTAAGATCCGCTGTCTTGTCTCTTCCCCCACATTATTCCGGTGATTCAGTACATTGGATACGGTTGCCGGTGATACATTCGCCAGCTTTGCAATTTCTTTTACTGTCATACGCTTCCTCACTTTATTTTCTGCTCCCAAAGTAAATAATTACCTTTGTTTAACACCTCTTCAGTAAACGTATCACATTTTTTATATAAATTCAACTGAATGTTATAACAAAAAATGTGCCTTGGCACATTCCCGCGCCTGCGGCGGTCGCCTGCGACATCTACCTTATACGCCGCAGTGCGCATCCTCGCAGAGCGTTTTTTACTTTACAGGAAAGCAATTTCCTGTAAAATAAAAATGGGAAGCCCGCTAAGCGTACTTCCCTCAATATGACTATTTATCTCAACGAGACCAGGCGGTTCTCTTTTGCTACCCGTACTGCCTGTCTTCTCGTCCTGACCCGGAGCTTCGCAAATATATTTTTTCCGTGAAACTTTACGGTATTGATGCTGATTCCCATGAAATCTGCAATTTCCTGATTAGAACGCTCATCTGCTATCAGCCGGTCAAATCGTCTTTCTTTTACAATCGGAAGCAGCTCATCTATAAGCTGAAATGCATCCTCTTTCCGGTCACTTAAGAAATAGCTGACTGCACATAAAAGATTCATTTCACATAAATCCATGACACGGTCACCCTTTCGCAGCGGCTCCCTCAAATACTCTGCCAGCGAAAGCATTGCCAGGTATTTTTCTTCCAGAATATATGCCCGCATCTTTATCATATATTTATAGGTATCCAGCATATTCAGTTCTCCAAATTCGCTGGGTGCCTCATTTTCCATCCATTCCGTTACTGCATTCACATCACCATCATACAACAGTCCCCAGGCTTTCATTGCTCCGAAATTCTCTAAAAGCCATCTGCTCTGTTCCTTATGAAGTCTCTGATATATCTCTTCCAGAATCGGATATACCACCGCTATCTGTCCGGTTGCTATCATAATCCGCATCTGAAGGCTCAAAGCAATAAACAGAACAGCAATTTCGCCTTCTTTTTCTATAAATGGAATAATTCCAACTAATGTAGTAATTGCTTCAAAACATTCATCTCTCTGATAGCATACTTCTGCATAAGTTATTTCTGCAATTCCAAGGGAACTGTCTCCATAGAAGCTTTTTACCCAGCCCTTTAGCTGTTCCTTCCGGTCATGTACATAATTTCCATACATGGTCATATCCCGGTTTTTCATTTACCCGGGAATTTTTTAAAACAGGGAATTTAAAACACTTGACCTGAAGATAAGTTCAAGTGCAAGAATTGCACTGCACAGTAAAACAGCAAGAGTCAGCTATTGCAAACTCTTGCTGTTTGAATATACCTTAAAAAAAGGGACTATTAATATTTCTATTTTCTCTGTAACCGCTTCTGCAGCACGCCCTTTGGATCTTTGATTAAAAACATTACCAGCCAGATGATTAATCCTAAGACCACTACAGATATCCCAAGGAAAAAATCATTCAGCATGTCCACCGGTTCCGGTGTAAAATACGCTGCCTTTAATTCTATGTACTCAACTACCGCATCTACCAGCCACATCAGTGTGGCGCCCCAGTACATAAGACTTAAGGCTCCTATTCGCATCTCGTTGGTGCCGTCCTTAAAATACCATACCAAAGTTACAATCACTGCCGCAATGGCTGCCGTAAGCAAAGTCATTACTGAACCTCCTTACCTGCACCGATAACCGGGCGCTTCTCAATTACATTGGATACTGCCACCATACCAGCCCACACTGCCGTAACAAGTACTGCCATGGCAACACCGGTTGTTGCCATCTCATGGAGCATTGCCATCGCATCCTCCGGATTTCCTGCTGCTGTTAAAAATGGGAACCATGGTGTCACTTCGCCATGCCAGATATGTTCAAATGCCAGAAGTGCAGAACCGCCCCAAAGCATATGATTTAACCATTTTAATTTATGAGAAAATGGTGTCTTGCTGTTCTCACTTAAGGTAAGCTCCTCTTTATTTGCGCGTTCCTCTTTCCCCTTTACCACATGCTCTGCAATTGTGGTAACTGCAGCTTCCGTTGCCGGAACTAAAAAACATGCCATATTTATATCCTCCTTATAAAACTGATACTTTTATTATATGAGGGAATTTTCTCAAAGTCAATTGTATTCGGCTGTTTCTGCGGGTTTCTTTCTGCTGCATTTTTGCTCGAAGATATATACCATCACCGTAAGAATTGCGGAAGTTATCAACAAAAAGTAGAAATTTATTCCACGGGATACACACATAGATGCTGTAAGATAAGTGCCCGGAAATACTCCCATGAAAATGCTCTTATACATCAGCTCCGTAATTCCCTGTGCTCCCGGCAGTGGAAGCATGTCCACGGCGATATAGACGGATGCCTGGAGCATCATGACCGTAAGCGCATCTGTGCCCTTTAAATGAAAGCCAAGATATACAAGATAAGTCAGGAAAAATACACTGCATCTTTGCAGCACCGTAAATAATGTGACCGCCACAATTTTTCCCTTATGTCCGGCAAAAAACTGCACCGTCTCCCGGTATTTTTCCGCAAAGCCGGAGAGTTTTTCAATTCGTTCCTCCGAGTGTTTCAGCAGGTGAAACCGTACGCAGAACCGCTCTGCTCCTGTCACAATATTGTGAAACAGCTTTGGCCCGAACATCACGATTAAAAGAAAAATCACCAGCACTGTATTTAACAGTAGTCCCAGATAAAAAAGCCACATATAGCTTCCCAGATAATTCTTTAGCGGATGATAGCCAAACAGCAGCATGAAAATTCCAATCACCACCAGCACAAATTTGTAAAGCACTGCTACCGTCATTAAGACCACAGTACTTTCCGATATCTTCAACCCATCCTTTTTCATATGATAGAGCTGCATCGGCTGTCCGCCTGTGGCGGACGGTGTGATTCCCGAATAGAAAAATCCAATAAAGGAATATTTGATGCACCTGCCTGCTGCAATGGGATTTCCCAGTGCCCGCAGAAGATAGCAGATCATCAGCCCTTCTGCCGATACGAAGAAAATCCCCAGACCCATGGCCCCAAAGAGATACCACGCATCCATTTTTCTTACTGCCTTTGCCACCTCTGTCATATCATTTCCCTTACAGATAGCAGAGAAGGTCAGTGCCGCCAGTAAGAGAAACAGCAGGACACTGATGAGATTCTTTTTATTCTTATGCAATTTCTGTCCGATACTGCTCCATACGGATGAGCTGCTTAAGTGCTCCTTCATAGATGACCTCTTTCTGCTCTAATTCATAAAAATCTTTTGGCGTTACCAGTGAAAAATGCTTCGAAAAAAGCTTTAATCCATTCTCCTCAAGCACCCGGGCAATAAAGGAGGAACAGGTATAGCGTTTCTCCCGGAAGAATTCCTTCTGCAATAAAATAAAAGGCAGCCCCGCGATGCAGTAATGATATTTGTAACGGTTTTCATAGCATTTTTTCAACTGCTTTCTGATATTTTCCTTCTGCTCTTTTGTGCAGACTATGGCAAATATCATGTAACGCGCCGTTGGAAATGCCCGTATGATTTTCTCCTTTTCTTCCCGCTCGAAACCCGCCAGAAGCGGTATCGAAGGATATCTTCTTCCCACACTGTAGCACTCATCCAGCATTTCGTCCATGCCAAGCACCACATGTATGTAATCCTGCCGGATGGCTTTGCGGATCATCCACGCAAACAGCCCCGGTGTATCTACTAATCCGATGTATAATTTTTCCATTTTCTTATCCTCTTATACGATTTCTGCTGTTTCTTACTGGAACTGGTACATCTTCCGTGCCAGACGATAACCGGTCAGGGTTACAAAACCGCCTGCCACACCCCCCGGCAGATAAGTAAATCCGCTTAATCTCCGGTATTTTAAAATGCTATAAAGCTTTGGATGCAGTGCCTTTATATGCTCCCAGAGATTCTCCCGTTTCGCATAAGCTTCCTTATCTCCAATCAGCAGCAGATGGATGGAAGAAATTGCCATCATGATAGAGATATTTCTTGTCATATAGGCTGCCAGCTTCGGATAAGTTTTTGATACCTCACCAAGGTTCACGCAGTCTGACACCAGTTTGGTCACCTTAATCTGCTGGTCAATCCGCTTCATTAAGACCTTTTCATTCACGGACTGGTCATCTCTTCCCAGAAAATAATGATACAAATCCAGATTCAGATAACAGATATTTTTCACATAAGGCAATGGTTTATATGCAAATATGTTGTCCACATAAAAGGTGTGCTTCGGCAATTGCAGCCTGCAATCCCGCAATATCTGGGTGCGGTAAAGCAACGCATGCATCACAAGGTACTGGGACGGCTTGAAATTACCCATGTCATTCCAGGTACAAAGCTTCTTCTCCGGAAATACATTGGTATAGCGCATTGGCTTTGTCTTATTCTCATAAAGGTGGTCATAGACATAATTGCAGACTACCAGATCCACTTCTTTTTCCTGCCATTCCCATTCCCGAAGCTCTGAAAGAAGCTCCTTTAAGCTTTCCTCATCCAGCCAGTCATCAGAATCCACTACTTTAAAATAAGTCCCTGTGGCTGCCTCAAGTCCTGCATTTACGCCGGAACCATGTCCACCGTTTTCTTTATGTATGACTTTCACAATATCCGGATATTCCTTTGCATACTCGTCAGCAATCTCTCCGGTTCTGTCGGTAGAGCCGTCATCTACAATGATAATTTCCCCTTCCTCTTTGCATACCAGAAGAGAATCTATGCAACGTTTCATATAATCCTGTGAATTATAACAAGGTACTGTAAATGTAATTTTCTTCATTTTCCTAACCTCCTGTATCTCTGTTTACTAAAACGAATGAACTTTCCTTTTATCTTCAATTTTCTTTTTGTGTATTACTCCATTAATACAATTACACAATTAAAGCAATTTGTCAATTTACATTTCCTTAAGATTTGTTAAACAATAAATAACAAATTTTTAAATCCGGCTTTTAAAATCTTATGTTTGACAAATTTTAAGTTACCCCCTATAATGGGGATAATTAAGGCAGTTACAGGCTTTGATGGGAACGAGTAATAGCAAAGGAAACCTACAGAGAGTCACCGGTTGCTGAGAGGTACAGGGGCAGCTTGTTATGAATACATCCCGGAGCTTCGCACCAAATATTCAATATTTGTCAAATCAAAATTAAACTTTACAAATGAATGGTTTGTGGAAATTTGAATGAGTAGGCTGCGACGGATTAGCACACGTTATCGATGCGTAAGTTGCCAGATATCCTTAAGGCACTGCAGACGGCAGTCCTGTCGGTGACGGACACTTACTGAGGCAGGTTATGCGAATAATCTGTGAAAAAAGGTGGTAACACGAGACTTCGTCCTTTGATGAGGTCTCTTTTTATTTATAGGAGGAGAATATGAGCGATTTTTTAAATGACAAAGATTTAAATACTTTAAATCATTCATGTGCACATGTATTAGCACAGGCAGTTAAACATCTTTATCCACAAGCTAAATTCTGGGTAGGTCCAGTAGTGGAAGAAGGATTCTATTATGATATCGATCTTGGCGATGATGTGATCCGTGATGAGGACATTGAAAAGATCACAAAAGAGATGAAAAAAGTGGTAAAATCCGGCAAAAAGATCATTCGCCGTGAAGTTTCCAAAGAAGAAGCACTGGAAATGTTCGCCGATGATCCGTACAAACTGGATCTGATCGCAGATCTGGAAGACGGAAATATCACCGTTTACGATCAGGGAGACTTTACCGACCTCTGTCGTGGACCTCACGTAGACAACGTAAAACTCTGTAAACATTTCAAACTGATCCGTCACTCCGGTGCTTACTGGAAAGGTGACAGCAAGAACAAGATGCTGCAGCGTATCTACGGTGTATGTTTCCCGACCGCAGAAGAGCTGGAAGCACATCTGCAGTTGCTCGAGGAAGCAAAAGAGAGAGATCACAGAAAGATCGGAAAAGACATGAATCTGTTCATGGTAGACGATCTGGTAGGCCGTGGTCTTCCAATGTTCCTTCCAAAGGGTTATATCGTATGGCAGGAGCTTGAAAATTATATCAAGAACAAGGAAAGAAAGCTTGGCTACCGTCATGTTATGACTCCTTGTGTTGGTACGGTAAATCTTTATAAGACATCCGGTCACTGGGATCATTACAAAGAGAACATGTTCCCTGCCATGGAAGTAGATGATGAAGCTTTCGTACTCAGACCAATGAACTGCC
>ERZ773147.1705-NODE-1705-length-21777-cov-4.261394_pt1 | contig 21777 bp, 19 predicted proteins | sample MGYA00580851_ERZ773147 | MGnify/ENA primary metagenome ERZ773147 (study PRJEB29015, sample SAMEA2737818) | human gut metagenome | biome: human gut; feature: human-associated habitat; material: faeces | place: China | collected 2012 ... | reverse complement strand
TACGAGACGTACCGGACGCTGCGGGTGGCGGCGGACATCTACGACCGCGGCGTGTACGTGAACCCCACGCTGCCGCCGGCCACGCCGGAGGGTGAGGCCCTGCTGCGCACCAGCTACATGGCCACCCACACGGAGGCCCTGCTGGACGAGGCTATGGACATCATCGGGGAGGTAATGGCAAATGAGTAACAAGGTCGCAGTTGTCACCGGCGGTACCTCCGGCATCGGACGGGCCACGGCGCTGGCGCTGAAGAACGCGGGCTGCACCGTGTACGAGCTGTCCCGCCGTGCACAGGGCGTGGAGGGCCTGCACCACATCTCCGCCGACGTGACGAGGGAGGAATCGGTCCGTGCCGCCGTGGAGCAGATCATGGCCCGGGAGGGCCGCATCGACATTCTGGTGAACAACGCCGGCTTCGGTATCTCCGGCGCGGTGGAGTTCACCTCCACGGAGGACGCCAAGTCCCTGTTCGACGTGAACTTCTTCGGCATGGTGAACATGAACCGGCAGGTGGTGCCCATCATGCGCGAGGCGGGCCATGGCCGCATCGTGAACCTCAGCTCCGTGGCGGCACCGGTGCCCATCCCGTTCCAGACCTATTACTCCGCCACCAAGGCGGCGGTGAACGCCTACACCATGGCCCTGGCCAACGAACTGCGGCCCTTCGGCGTGACGGTGTGTGCCGTCATGCCCGGCGACATCCACACCGGCTTCACGGCGGCCCGCCGGAAGATCGGGGAGGGAGACGACATCTATCAGGGCCGCATCAGCCGCTCCGTGGCCCGCATGGAGCACGATGAGGAGACCGGCATGGACCCCGCCAGAGCCGGCGGCTATGTGGCCAGAGTGGCCTTGCGGGAGGGGAGCCACCACCCGCTGTACGCCATCCGCATCGACTATAAGTTCTTCGTGTTCCTGACCAAGGTGCTGCCCGCCGGTGCGCTGAACCGGCTGGTGTACCTCATCTACGGCAAATAAAAAAATGCCCATCCGGCGTATGCCGGATGGGCATTTTTTCAGCTTACATGAATTGACACAGCAAGATGGGGAACAGGACGGCGGGCATCATGTTCAGGATGCGCAGCTTCGTCAGGCCCATCACGTTCAGGCCGATGCCGATCAGCAGCAGGGAGCCGGTGAACGTCAGCTCCGCCAGCACCGCCTCGGTGAACAGCGGGGCCACCAGAGAGGCCAGAATCGTCACCAGCCCCTCCACCAGCAGGACGCTGCCGCCGGCAAAGGCCACGCCGACGCCCATAGAGCCGGCAAAGGCCACCGCCGACACGCAGTCGATGATGGATTTGGCGAACAGGATGGTGTGGTCGTTCTTGAGACCGCTGTCCAGTCCGCCCATCACAGCCATGGCACCCACGGCGAATACCAGTGTGCCGGTGACGAAGCCCTCGGTGATGCGGCCCATGCCGCTGAACTTTTTCTGGAGCCACTCGCCCATCCGTTCCACGGCATGTTCGATGTTCAGCAGCTCGCCCACGATGGTGCCCAGTATCAGGGACAGGATGGGGATGAGCTGGTTATTGCTGGATGACAGACCGGAGATGCCGATGCCCATGGCGAGCAGGGCGGCTGCGGTCAGCAGTGTTTGCTTCATGCGCTCGGGCATCAGCTTACCGCCGAAGGTGCCCGCAAGGCCCCCGACGACGATGGCAACGCCGTTGACCAGTGCGCCTGTGAGTATCAAGGGATCATGCCTCCTCCGTGCAAGAGGTCGCGGATCACCACACTGCCCATCAGCAGCCCCGCCGTGGCGGGGACCCAGGCCACACTGGCGGGGACAGAGCGCCGCCCGGGAGGGGGCGCTTCCAGCTGCTGCGTTTCGGCGGGCTCCTCCGGACTGTACACCACCTTCAGGCGGCGGATGTCACGGGCACGCAGCTCCCTGCGCATCACACGGGCCAGCGGGCAGCCGCTGGTCTTGGAGATGTCGGTCACCTGCAGCAGCGTGGGGTCCAGCTTGTTGCCGGTGCCCAGCGCCGTCAGGATGGGGATGCGCCGCAGGCGGGCCTGCTCGATGAGGTCCAGCTTGCAGCTGACCAGGTCGATGGCGTCCACGATATAGTCGTAATGTGTCGAAAAGAAACGGTCGCGGTGGGCGGCATCATAGGTGGAGCAGATGGGGTGGACCCGCAGCTCCGGGTCGATATCCGCGCAGCGGCGTGCCGCTACCTCCGCCTTGGACTGGCCCACCGTGGAGCGCAGGGCGTACAGCTGGCGGTTGATGTTGGTGACGGATATGGTGTCCTGATCCACCAGCGTCAGCTCACCCACGCCGCTGCGGGCCAGGCACTCCGCCGCGTAGCTGCCAACGCCGCCCAGACCGAATACGATCACGTGGCAGCGCCGCAGCCGCGCCATAGCGTCAGCGCCCAGCAGCATCTGCGTCCGCAGAAAGGCCTCGTTCACGGTGTCAGCCAACGTACTTCATGCCGGACTGCTGCTCCGCGGCAGCGGCCTCCGCCAGGGAGGAGGTCCAGTCGCTGTAATCATTGCTGGACATGGCATTCTCCACGGAGACCTGCCAGGCGGGGACATCCTCGCCCACGAAGTACATGACGTGGTAGCCGGTGTAGCTGCCCTCGTTGTAGACGATGCCGGTGTCGCCGGACTTGCGGGCAGGATCGAAGCACCAGTCGTTGAACTCGGAGACCATCTGACCCTTGGTGATCTTGGTGTACAGACCGCCGTTGGTGTTGGAGCCGGTGTCGTCGCTGAGCTCGTTGGCCAGAGCGGCAAAGGCATCCTCGGTGCCGCCGTTGGCCTGCCACTGGGCCAGGGCGTCCTCGGCCTTGGCCTTGGCCTCATCCTTGCGGGTGGCCAGATCAGTGTCATAGGTGTCGGAGCTGGAGTCCAGATCGGAGGTGCTCACCTGGAACAGGATGTGGCGCACGTCCACGGTCTTGTACTCCTGACGTCCCACAGAGTGGAACACCACCACGTAGCTGTTGGGATCGTCTGTCACCACAGCGCTCTCGCCGGAGGTGCGGGCCTTGTCGAATACCCAGGTGCTCAGGGCAGAGCCATTGTTGGAGCCGGCGTCCACGCTGCTGTAAGAGCCGGTGCTCTCATAGTCGGCGGCGATGACGGACAGGGACTCGCCGGCCTGATAGCGCTCCAGCGCAGCGGCGGCAGCCTCGGCAGCGGCGGTCTTGGCAGCCGCGGAGGCAGCCTCAGTGGGCTGGACGGTGTTGCCGTCGGCGTCGGTGGTGGAGTCGGCGGTGCCCTTAAAATAGATATACTCATAGGAGGCCACGTCGAAGTCGCTGCTGTTGGCCTGATAGTACTCCTCCAGCTGGGACTCGGTGTAGCTCAGTTCCTCCTGATAGTGCTGCATGTAGTGGGTGGCGACTTCCTCCAGCGTCATCATCTTCTTGAAGGTGCTGACGGTCATGGTGCTGCCGTAGGCCAGCTTCAGGTAGCTCTTCAGGGTGTAGCCCTGCTCCTTGGCACCGGCGGTGATGTTGTCGATGACCTCGTTCACCTCGGCGCGGATGTCGTCATCCTCGCCCATGCCGTTGGCCTCGGCCTCCTTGGCGGCCATGACCTGAACGGACAGCTGACGGGTGGCGTAATCACGGAAGAACTGGTCCCAGGTGATGTCGCCCTCATCCGTGACCTGCAGCAGCATCTTGGCGGTGTCGCTCATGTTCTGCTTGTCCATGGCCACAGAGGTGTCGATGCCGTAGAAGGAGCTGTAACCGGAGTTGATGATGCTGTTCTTGATGCCATAATAGTAGTAGTTCATCTGGGCGGCGGTATAGTTCTCGCCGTCCACGGTGATGGCGGTGGCGCTGCGCTCCAGCACGCCGGAGTTCACCACCACCAGCAGGGCGGCCACCAGCACGAACACCACCGCGATGGCGCCGTACAGACGGTTGGCCTTGCGCTGCTGGGCCTTCTCCTCCGCCTCGCGGATGGCCTTGGGGTCCTGAATACCCTGGCTGGCCAGATCCTGACGGTTCTTCTTTTCTCTTGATGCGCTCATTTGCTTCATTCCTCTCAAAAACGGGCATAATACGCCCTTGGTGATAAAATGCCTGCTTATTATACAGGATTACGCGCCGTTCCGCAAGGGGCAAGCGCAGGGAATTTATGAACATTCCGGAAAGATACGGGCGCTTCTGCCGGAATATGGGCGGCGGAAGCAGCCCCGCAGAGTGGGCGGCGCGGCCCTTTTCGGACAAAACGAAGCGCCCCTCCGCGCAAGGCGGAGGGGCGCTCAGCGATGGGCAGCGGCCGCGTTATAACCTGCACAGCTCGCAGGTGGGTTGTCTCCAACTGACTTTACTGCTTCCAACTTCCGGCCGCATATAGCAGCGGGGAGGCCTGCAAACCATCCGTTGATCCGACATCCCCTATAACAAGATGTGAGGATAAAAAAGACCCGCATACATCGTATATGGGGCGAAACGCATCATACAACACGCTCACCTTGGGCATAGTATACCACGCGGAAGGAAAAAAGAAAAGAGAAATTTGCTATTTTTTTCAGGAATCTTCTTCCTCGTCCGCCAACAGCTGTTCCATGAACAGGTTATAGACCCGGTCAAGCTCCTCGTCGCTGTCCAGTGTGGACAGCTGCTCCTCGCCGTCCACCATAATGGACTTGAGGATCACCAGTCCCAGATCCTCCTCGTCGGCCTCGTCCTCCTCCACAGCGGGGAAGAAGGCCATGTAGGTCTGGCCGTCCAGCTCCAGCGCGTCGATATACTCCAATTCAAACTCGTTGCCGTCCTCATCGGTCAGGGTGATGAAATTCGGGCCGAAATCTTCGCTCATGAGTGTTGCCTCCTTGTATCATAGGTAATTGGTATTGTACCCTATCTTCCGCCGAAATGCAAGACGTCCCGACATGAGTTTTTTGTATCAGGATACAGAAAAGCTGCGTGAAAAAGAGAATATGAAAACAATTTGGTTGATTTTTGGCAGGAAATTGTCAAAAGAAGGGGTTTTTAATATTTGACAGATGTGGTACAATACTAAAATAGCATAAAACTGGGCAAGTATGTGTACCCGGCGGAAGAGCGAAAACGCCGCGCCGGCCATACATCTGAAATACAACAAAGAAAAGGAGGTGCCCTGTTATGAGTGACAACAAGAAGAAGCGCAGCGGCCTGTTCGGCCGCCCACAGCAGAGCGCCGGTCACAGACAGGAAGAAACGTATCAGGAGCCGCAGCGTGCGCCGCGTCCGAAAAAGAAGGGAAAGGCAGGGTTTATCATCGGCACGATCCTGCTGGTGATGGTGCTGACCCTCGCCATCTTCACCGGCATTTTCATGACATGGATCAACACATCCCTGAAGGGAAAGGTAGAGGTCTATGTGGACGATCTGGAGACCAAGGTTTCCACGGAGCTGTACTATCTGGACGCCAAGACCGACGAGTGGGTCATGTATCAGACCCTGTATAGCGACGGCGAGAACCGTATCTGGGTCGACCTTGACAACATCCCCAAGTACATGCAGGATGCCGCCATCGCCATCGAGGATAAACGCTTTATGTCCCATAACGGCGTGGACTTCAGGGGCACGGTGCGCGCTATCCTCAGCACTTTGACGGGCCGGGGCGTGCAGGGCGGTTCCACCATCACCCAGCAGCTCATCAAGAACGTGACCGGCGACAACGAGAGCACCGTCAAGCGTAAGGTGGTGGAGATATACCGCGCGCTGGAGCTGGAGAAGCGCTATGACAAGGATCAGATCCTTGAAGCGTATCTGAACCGCATCTGTCTGGGCCAGTCCTGCTACGGCGTGGAGGCTGCGGCCCGCACCTATTTCGGCAAGAGCGTCAGCGAGCTGTCTCTGGCCCAGTGCGCCAGCCTGATCGGCATTACCAACAACCCCAGCCAGTACGGCCCCTTTGAAGGCGAGTGGAGCCGGGAGGAGAACCGCAAGCGTGAGGTGCTGATCCTTGACGCCCTGCTGGATCAGGGAAAGATCTCGCAGGAGGAGTATGACGCCGCCAAGGCGGAGGAGGTCGTCTTTACCAACGGTTACAGCAATACCGGCAACTACTACGGCGAGGCCGTGGTGGATACCACCGAAGAACCGAAGGAAGAGGCCACGCAGGCAGTGTCCCAGTACAAGGCCCGCAATTCCTATTTCACCGACGCGCTGATCGACGATGTGATCGAGGCACTGATGGATGAGTTCGGCTATGACCACAGTACTGCGGAAAACGCCCTGTTCAGCAAGGGCTATAAGATCTACACCACGCAGAATTACGAGTATCAGAAAATCGCCGAGAGCGTGTTCGAGGATCTCAGCAATACCCCCTATACCCGTACCAAGAGCACCGGCGAGACGGAGCAGCTGCAGGGCGCCATTACCATCATTGATCCCTATACCGGCTATGTGGTGGCCATGGTGGGCGGCACCGGCCCCAAGACGGCGGATCGCGGCTGGAACTGGGCTACCTCCGTGCGGCCCTGCGGTTCTGCCGCCAAGCCCATCAGCACCTATGCTCCGGCCTTGGATCAGGGCGTTATCACCGGCGCGTCCACGCTGGATGACTACCCTGTGCTGGAGCTGAACGACAGCCCCTATCCCAAGAACGACAACGGCCGCTTCCAGGGCCTTGTCACCGTGCGCCGCGCACTGGTGCAGTCTCTGAATACCTGCGCCGTGCGTGCCAATATGATGCTGGGCACCGGCAATTCCTATAATTTCATGACCGGCCGTCTGGGCTTCACCACCCTGACCCAGTCCGACAGTGAGCAGGTGGGTGCTATGGCGCTGGGCGGCTACGCCAACGGCGTCACCACCGAGGAAATGGCGGCGGCTTACGGTGCCTTCGTCAACGAGGGCATCTATACCCGTCCCCGTACCTTCACCCGTGTGGAGGACAGCAACGGCAATGTGATTTTGGAGAATGAGATCCAGTCCAATGTGGCCATGAAGGCCAGCACCGCCGCGCTGATGAACAGCTTTCTTCATGACGTGGTCAACGGCGGCACCGGCTCCTCCGCCAATTTCAGCGGCATGACGCTGGCCGGTAAGACCGGTACCACCAACGATCAGAAGGACCGCTACTTCGTAGGTTACAGCCCCTACTATGTGGGCGCCTGCTGGGTAGGCTACGAGAGCAACAGCCGTGTGTCCTCCGGCGGCGTCAATCCGGCGGCGGCCCTGTGGAAGCAGGTCATGTCCCGCATCCACGAGGGTCTGGAGAACAAGAACTTCTTCTCCTGCAGCGATCTGGTGCAGGTGACGGTCTGCGCCGACAGCGGCATGCTGGCCACCAACCTGTGCGAGGCGGATCCCCGCGGCAGCCGTGTCCGCACGGAATGGGTGGCGGTGGACAACCAGCCCCAGGAGATGTGTACCATGCACGACGGCAGCAGCATACTGAATTACCGCCGTGACTACTTCGCCAAATTCCCCGAGGTGGTGGCGGAGGACAGCGCCTACGTTATGTGGGGCAACGCCATCGGCGGTGACGAGAACTCCGTGCCGCCGGGATGGAACGACGGAACGGTGGACGATGGGACCGCGGACAGCGGCACACCGGGCAGGACGCCGGATGACGGCGGCCTTTCCCCGGATGATCTGCTGGGCGGCCTTGGCGCACTGGCAGACGCCGTGCGGGACCGGCTTGCCGGATAGCAAAGACTTTTATGGTTCAGCGCTCCGCGGCATTTGGCCGCAGAGCGCTGAACTTCACAGAGCATGGCGGAAGGAGGGATCATATGCGCGCACCGCAGATCAGCTGCAGCTTTTCCGGTCACCGGCCTGAGAAGCTGCCCTGGGGCGACAACGAGCGGGACGAGCGCTGCCTGACGCTGAAGGCTTCTATCCGCGAGATGGTGGAGAAGGCCTACGCCGACGGCTATCGCCACTTCATCTGCGGTATGGCCCGCGGCTGTGATACCTACTTCTGCGAAGAGGTGCTGCGCCTGCGTGACCGGGTGCAGGACATCACCGTGGAGGCGGCCATCCCCTGCCTGAGCCAATGCGACGGCTGGACGCGGGAGCAGCAGGAGCGCTATCGGGATCTGACGGCGCTGTGCAACTACCGCACGGTGGTGCAGGAGAAGTATGACCCCGGCTGCATGCACCGGCGCAACCGCTATATGGTGGATCACAGCCAGCTGCTGCTGGCTGTCCACGACGGAAGCACCGGCGGCACACGGTATACCATTGAATACGCGCTGCGGAACCGGAAGGATGTATTGATCCTGCCGGTGCCGCGGTGATCAGAAAAGGAGACACGATCATGACTTATACGTTTACGCCCCGCGGCGTCTGTTCCCGCCGCATGACGCTGGAACTGGAGGACGGCATCATCAAGGATGTGAAGGTGGAGGGCGGCTGCAGCGGCAATCTGCAGGGTATTTCCCGTCTGGTGAAGGGCATGAAGGCCACCGACGCCATTGAGCGGATGAAGGGCATTTCCTGCGGCGGCAAGCCCACGTCCTGTCCCGACCAGCTGGCCAAGGGGCTGGAGGAAGCGCTGAAAAAAGCGGAATAAGCAAAAGAGGAATGGCATCTTTGATGTCATTCCTCTTTTTCCATATGGAATAATGTCCAGGGATACGCCTCCGGCGGGGGACAGGTCACGTCCACCGGCTTGCCGGTAACAGGGTGGGTGAAGGCCAGATGATACGACCACAGCGCGGCGGAGCAGTCCGCCTTGCTGCCGTAGCGGATATCCCCCAGTAAAGGCAGTCCCCGGTGGGAAAACTGCACCCGGATCTGGTGGGTGCGTCCCGTATGGAGCCGGACCTTCACCAGCGTCAGAGCGTCAGTCTTGTCCAGCACCGTATAGTCCAGCGTGGCCTCGCGGACGCCCTTGCGCATCCGCTGCACCACATAGCTCTTGTTATGGGCGGCGTCGCGGAACAGGAGATCGGTCAGGGTATCGGCGTCCTTCTCCGGATGGCCACGCAGCACCGCCAGATATTCCTTGGTGATCTCGTGGGCGGCCACGGCGGCGGTCAGCTTTCCGGTGATCTCCTTGCGGCGGGAGAATACCATCACGCCGCCGGTGACGCGATCCAGCCGGTGTACAGTGGCGATATAGTCCTTTTCTCCCTGCGTCCGGTAATGCTCCCGCAGCAGCGCCGGCATACAGGCGGCTTTGGGATCGTCCTCTGACAGCACACCCACCGGCTTTACCGCCACCACCAGGTATTTATCCTCGTAAAGAATGGTCATAGGCGCTTACCGGAAGCGGCGGCCGCGATAGCTGCGGTGGCGCATCCGCTTGCTGCGGGCACTGCCATAGCGGCGGCGGCGCATGAAGGTCTTGCCGAACAGGAAGATCAGCACCACCAGGATCACCAGCACCACCAGCAGGATCTTGACGATGGTGCGGGAGAAGAACTCCTTCAGGGCGTGCTTGACGATGAGGAAGCGGCTGGCGTTTACATCGGCCACCGCCAGCAGGGGGACGGTGGCGTATTCCACACCGCCATAGCTGAGGGTGATGGAGCCAAGCTCCTGCCCCGCCGTTACCGGCGCGTCCACCACGTCGCTGTTCAGGGTGACGGTGCGCTCAAGGGATTCCGGTTCCAGATCGCTGGGCAGCACCGCCTCGGCGGTGTAGGCCGGGTGTACGGCCACCTGCGCGGTCTCCTTGCTGAGGGCCACCGGCACCTCCTGGATCATCTCATCCTTTGTCAGCACCGTTTTGGTGGTGAAGTTATCAAAGCCCCAGTCAAACAGGCGGCTGGTCTCGGTAAAGCTGCCTACCTTCGTGTCGCCGTCCTCGGTTTTCATCAGCTCCGCACCCAGTACCACGGAGATCAGCTGGCGATCCGCCCGGACGGCGGAGGATACCAGACAATAGCCCGCCGCGTCGGTGGAGCCGGTCTTGATGCCCTGCGCGCCGCTGTAAAGATATCCGGTGGCCCGCCAGTTGGAGATCAGATAGTTGGTGCTGTGCAGCTCACGGGCCTCGCTCTTGTTGGTGGCGGGCACATCATAGGCCTTCGTGTTGACGATGGTCATGAATTCATCGTACTTCATGGCCTCTTTGGTGAACAGATAGATATCCCAGGAGGTGGAATAGTGCTCGTTATCCGGCAGACCGGAGGTGTTGACGAAATGGGTGTTTTCGCAGCCCAGCTCCTGGGCCCGCTGGTTCATGTCCGCCACGAAGGCGGTGACGCTGCCGCTGACGGCTTCGCCCAGAATGTTGCCTACCTCGTTGGCGGAGACCACCAGCAGACAGTACAGCAGCTGCTCCACCGTCAGCGTCTCGCCGGCCACGATGTCGGCGGTGCTGGCGTCATCCGGTAATCCCGCCACGCTGTTGGCGCTGGCGGTGATGGGGTCGCTGAGCCGCAGCTCGCCCCGGTCGATGGCCTCGAATACCAGCAGCGCCGTCATCACCTTGGTGATACTGGCCGGGTACTGCTTGGTATGGGCGTCCTGATCCAGCAGCACCGTCCCGGTGGTGCCATCCACCAGCAGGGCGGAACGGGCCTGGATCTGGATATCCTCCACGCCATAGGCGGTCACGGGAAGAAGCTGGGTCAGCAGCAGGACCAGCAGCAGAAAAACGGTGCAAAAACGGCGGAATTTCATAATGACTTTTTCTCCATATGTGCTATAATGAGATGAGTAGCGTATGCAAAAACGCGGGACGGCATCGCACCCGCGGACAGTATCCAACTATTTATTATAAACGAGATATTCCTGCCCGTCAACGGGGAGGGGGCTGGCAATTGTAAACATTTTTTCAGGAGGTGACGCCATGAAGATATTGGTGGTGGATGACGAAAAGCTGTTGGTGAAGGGCATCACATTCAATCTGGCCAACGAGGGCTATGAGGTCACGGCCGCCTATGACGGCGAAGCCGCCGTGGAGCTGGCAAAAAAGGAGAATTTCGATCTGATCATTCTGGATCTGATGATGCCGGTGCTGTCAGGCACCGAGGCCTGCATGAAGATCCGGGAATTTTCCGACGTGCCCATCATCATGCTGACGGCCCGCAGCGAGGATGCCGACAAGCTGATGGGCTTTGCCTGCGGGGCGGACGATTATGTGACCAAGCCCTTCAATATTCTGGAGCTGAAGGCCCGCATCCGGGCGCTTCTGAAGCGCAGCGCCGGCCGGACGGAGATGAACCGGACGCTGCTGACGGTGGGCGACCTGAGTCTGGACACCCAGCAGCGGGTGGCTATCCGGGACGGTAAGACCATTGACCTGACCGCCAAGGAGTATGACCTGCTGGAGCTGCTGATGAAGAATCCCCGGCGGGTATACAGCCGGGAGAGCCTGATGGATCTGGTGTGGGGCTATTCCTACGCCGGGGATTACCGCACGGTGGACGTCCATGTGCGCCGCCTGCGGGAGAAGCTGGAGCGCGTACCGGCCGAGCCGGTATATATCATGACCAAGTGGGGAGTGGGTTACTATTTTCAGGGGGAAAACCAGCCTACAATTTAAATTCGGCGTCAGCTACATTCTGGTGATCGCCGCGGTGCTGGTGCTGCTGAACACCTATCCGCTGCTGCAATCTCAGGACATGGTGTTCAAGTCCAAGGAGACCTCCATGAAAAGCGCCGTGAAGATCATCGAGGCGTCGCTGGGCGGCCTGAAGCAGCTGGACGAGGAGAATGTGACCCGCGCCCTCAGCTCCGTGCGGGAGACGGGCGCGTCCCGCGTGCTGGTGACCGATACGGCGGGCCGCATCCTGTACGACACCCGCGAGGAAAACGGCGCGGTGGGCCTGTACGCCTTCTATACGGAGATCGTCCAGGCGCTGGAGGGCAACGACGCCTTTTACAGCTACTACGATTCTACCGCGTTCCTCAGCCGCATGGCCTCGCCGGTGGTATATCACAACCAGATCGTGGGCGCGGTATACGCCTATGAGTATGATACGGAGCAGGCGGACATTCTGAAAAGCTTCCAGTCCAACCTGATGAAGATCTCTGTGCTGATCGCGCTGGGCGTTGTTCTGCTGTCGATCCTGCTGAGCCGGGTACTGACCGCCCAGATCACCGATCTGCTGTCGGCCATCCGCAAGGTGCGGGAGGGCGCGTACAGCCACCGCGCCGCCGTAAAGGGCAGCGACGAGATCGGCCAGATCGCGGCGGAGTTCAACAGCCTGACGGACCGGCTGCAAACTACCGAGGATGCCCGCCGCCGGTTCGTTTCCGACGCCAGCCACGAGCTGAAAACGCCGCTGGCCGGTATCCGGCTGCTGACGGATTCCATTTTGCAGACCGGCGACATAGACCCCGATACCACCCGCGAGTTCGTGGGCGACATCGGCCGGGAGGCGGAGCGCCTGACCCGCATCACGGAGAATCTGCTGCGGCTGACGCGGCTGGACAGCGGCGCGGTGCAGCCGGTGGCGCCGGTGAAGGTGGCCCCGGTATTGGAGCGGGTGGCCCGTATGCTGGCCATTCTGGCCCGGGAGAAGAACGTGACGCTGACCTATGAGGCGGCGGAGAATACGGTGGCGCTGGCCACGGAGGACGACGTGCACCAGATCCTCTATAACCTGATGGACAACGGCATCAAATACTCCGGCACCGACGGCTTTGTCCATGCCGCCGCCCGGGTGGAGGATGACTGGGTGGTAATGACGGTGGAGGATAACGGTATCGGCATCCCGGAGGATGATCTGCCCCATATTTTCGAGCGGTTCTACCGGGTGGACAAGATGCGTTCACGGGCCATCGGCGGTACGGGACTGGGCCTGTCCATCGTGAAGGATACGGTGGAGAGCCGGGGCGGCCGCATCACCGCGGCGGCCCGGGAGAGCGGCGGTACGGTGTTCACCGTCCGGCTGCCCCGTGCGCAGGAAGGCGGTGAGACGGAATGAGGAAGCTTCGGATGCTGATGGCGCTGGCGCTGAGCCTGTGCCTGCTGGCGGGCTGCGCCGCCGTGAAGAGCACCGGGGAAAGGGATGGCTTTCGCCTGTACTACGCCGCAGCGCTGGATACCCACCGGGGCGGCGACGCCATCGACCATGTGATCGTGGATTGGGATACGCTGCCGGAGGGCGACAAAGCGGCGCGGGCGGAGGCGGTGCTGGCCCTGCTGATGGGCGAGTGTCAGGAAAAGGGGTTCAGAACGCCCATTCCCTCCGGAACGACGCTGCGCTCTGTGGACATGAAGGGCGGCACCGCGTGGGTGGACTTTGCCGGAAGCTACGGCCAGCTCAGCGGCATGGCCCTGACCATTGCCGACTACTGCGTGACGCTGTCCCTGACCCAGCTGGAGGGCGTCTATGCCGTGCATATCACCGTCAACGGGCAGGAACTGGCCTATCGTGACAGCAATATGTTCCTGGCGGGCGATGTGCTGCTGACCTCCATGGACGACGTGGTGCGGACGCTGACGGCACAGCTGTATTTCCCCGACGAAAGCGGGACGCTGACGGCGGAGGAACGGCTGCTGACCCAGTATGAGGGCCAGTCGGCGGCGGATGTGGTGCTTGCGGCGCTGGCGGACGGCCCATCTCAGGAGGGCTTGCAGCCGCTGCTGCCGGAGGACTTCACCGGTCTGACCGTCCGGGTGGAGGATGGCGTGTGCCAGCTGAACCTGCCGTCCGAGATGATCGCGGCCATGGGTGCGGATGCCGCAGGTGAGATGGAGCAGGGTGTCGCGGCCTCGCTGCTGTCCCTGGAGGGCGTATCCGCCGTACAGATCTACACCGACGGTGTGTATGTGAATGTATATGAATAAGGAAGAGGCTCTGACCGATGGTCAGAGCCTCTTTTGACGCAAAGTGCCTGGGGAGGATATTCTCAGAAAATCACATTGTCCAGCTCCATGGTGGCGTAGCCGTTCAGGGTCATATCGCCCCGGACACCGGACATGTACTCATAGTAGCCCTGGGCGCCGATCATGGCGCCGTTATCGCCGCACCATTTCAGCGGCGGGAGATACAGCTTCACGCCACGTTTTTCGCACAGCCTTTGCAGGTCGGCGCGGATGATGGAGTTGGCGGCCACGCCGCCTGCCGCCACCAGTACGGTGCGGCCCGTCTGCTCCAGCGCCAGCGCCGCACGCTCTGTCAGCTCATCGCTGACGGCCTGTGTGAAGTCACGGGCCAGCGCGGGCTCGTCCAGCGGTTCGCCCTTCTGCTGGGCGTTGTGGGCCAGATTCACCACGGCGGTTTTCAGCCCGGAAAAGCTCATGTCCAGCGGCGCGTCGTCCACATGGGCGCGGGGCAGGGTATAGACGCTGCCTGCCGACTGCTGGGCCAGCTGATCCATGGGCTTGCCGCCGGGGTAGGAGAGACCCAGCACGCGGGCGGCCTTGTCGAAGCACTCGCCCGCCGCATCGTCACGGGTAGCGCCCAGCACCTTCATGTCGGTGTAGTCCGCCACATCCACGATCAGCGTGTTGCCGCCGGAGATGGCCAGCGCCAGAAACGGTGGCTCCAGCTCCGGAAAGGCCAGATAGTTGGCCGCGATGTGGCCCCGCACATGGTGCACCGGCACCAGCGGCACGCCCAGCGCCCACGCGGCGGACTTGGCGAAGCTGACGCCCACCAGCACCGCGCCGATGAGACCCGGCGCATAGGTGACGGCCACCGCGTCGATGTCCTGCTTCGTCAGTCCCGCGTCACGGAGAGCCTGATCCGTCAGACCGGCAATGGCCTCCACATGCTTGCGGGAGGCGATCTCCGGCACCACGCCGCCATACAGGGCGTGCATGTCCGCCTGAGAGAGAATGGCGTCGGCCAGCACCTTGCGGCCATCCTGCACCACCGCCACGGCGGTCTCGTCGCAGGAGGATTCAAAAGCCAGTATGTTCATGGGTTCGCCTCCTCAAAATCCCGCGTCAGAATGAGGGCGTCCTCCTTCGGCAGGTCATAGTAGTTGCGCCGCCGTCCCCGCTCCGTAAAGCCGAAGGACTGGTAGAGGGCGATGGCTGCGGCGTTGCTGGGCCGTACCTCCAGCGTCAGGAACGCCAGATGCTGCCCTGCGGCGAAGTCGCAGAACACCTTCAAAAGCTTGGCGGCGATGCCCTGGCGGCGGTATTCCGGGAAAACCGCCACGTTGGTGATGTAGCCCTCGTCCGCTGCCACCAGCAGCCCGGCATAGCCCACCACCTTGCCGGTCACGGCGTCCAGCGCCGTCAGAAAGGCGGCGCACTGGTTCTCCAGCTCCTCGGCCAGCATATTCCGCGACCACGGGCGGGAGAAGCACACCCGCTCCAGCGCCGCGATCTCGTCCAGATGATCGGCATTCATGGGCACGATCTTTACCTGTATCTTTTCCATCATTCGCTCCTTATCCCTTGGCGTCCAGCCAGTTTTTGCCGCTGTGTGCCTCGGCGGTCAGAGGGACGGCCAGCGCCGCCACCTGCTCCATCTCCTGCCGCAGCAGCTTTTCCACCGTTTCCCGCTCTGCCTTCGGGCATTCCACGATCAGCTCGTCGTGTACCTGCATGATGAGCAGGGCCTGCAAATTTTCGCGCCGCAGGCGGTCATAGACCCGGAGCATGGCCAGCTTCATGATGTCCGCCGCCGTGCCCTGAATGGGCATGTTCAGCGCCACACGCTCACCGAAGGAGCGCTGGACGAAATTGGCCGATCTCAGCTCCGGCAGCGCCCGGCGGCGGTGGTACAGCGTCTCCACATAGCCCTGCGCCTTGGCCGTTTCCACGATGCCGGTCATGTACTGCTTCACGCCGGGGTAGGTGGCGAAGTAGCGCTCCATATAGTCCTTGGCCTCCGCCACCGTCACATGGATGTCCTGACTGAGAGAGAAGGCGGACATACCGTACACGATGCCGAAGTTCACCGCCTTGGCGCGGGAGCGCATCTGGTGGGTGACCTCGGTCTCCGGCACATGGAACACCCTGGCCGCCGTAACGGTGTGGAAATCCTCGCCGGACAGGAAGGCGTGCTGCATGGCTTCGTCGCCTGCCATGTGGGCCAGCAGCCGCAGCTCGATCTGGGAGTAGTCCGCGTCCACCAGCACATTGCCCTCCTCCGCCACGAACAGGCGGCGAATTTCGCTGCCCAGCTCGGTGCGGGTGGGGATGTTCTGCAGGTTCGGCTCCGTGGAGCTGAGACGGCCCGTGGCCGTCACCGTCATCTGGAAGCTGGTGCGCACCCGCCCGTCGGGGGACACCGCCCGCAGCAGACCGTCGGCATAGGTGGATTTCAGCTTTGTGTACTGCCGATATTCCAGCACCTTGTCCACGATGGGCGCCTCATACCGCAGCTTTTCCAGCACTTCGGCGTTGGTGGACCAGCCGGTTTTCGTTTTCTTGCCGTGGGGCAGCTGCAATTTGTCAAAGAGGATGATCCCCAGCTGTCTGGGGGAGTTGATGTTGAATTTCTCGCCCGCCATGTCGTAGATGGACTGCTCCAGCGCCACGATGCGCTGCTGCAGATCCTCACCGAACCGGGCCAGCGCCGCGCCGTCGATGCGGAAGCCTGCCAGTTCCATCTCCGCCAGCACCCGGCACAGGGGCAGCTCCATCTCATGGAGCAGCGCCGTCATGCCCAGTTCCTCCAGCTTGGACGGCAGCACCTCATACAGCGCCGCCACGGCGCTGGTATAGCTGCACAGGGCGGCCTCCTCCGCAGCGGTGTCGCTGAGCGGAGAGAAGGCGTCCTTTGCCAGATGGGCCGGGGCGGGCAGCTCCGCGCCGCAGTAGGCCACGAACAGCCGCTGGAGGTCATACCCTCCGGCGGTGGCGTCCAGCAGATAGCCCGCCAGCGCCGTGTCGAAGAGAAAGCCCTCGGCGGGAAGGCCCCGCTCCAGCAGGGCGCGGGTCAGATCCTTCACGCTGTGGGCCACCTTGGGGATATCGGCGGAGAACAAACCACGCAGCAGGGCGTCCCAGTCGCCGTCGAACCGGTCGGACCGCAGAATGACCGTCAGGCCGTGGTGTTCGTCGATCTCACACTCCACCGCCAGCGCCCGCAGGTCATCCAGACCGTACACCGCCACATGGGACGCCTTCCGCCACAGCGCCAGCAGACGCTCGCCGTCAGCGTCGGTCTCCGGCGTTTCCACGGTGGTCACATAGTCCTCGTCATGGGCAGCGGCGGCAGGCTCCGGTGTGGGAGCGGCGGGGGACAGGCCGTATTTCCGGATGAGCTTGGTGAATTCCAGCTTTACGAACAGGTCGTAAAGCTCCGGCTTATAGGGCTGGCGCAATGCGTCGTCGGGGTCGAATTCCAGCGGCGCGTCGGTGACGATGGTGGCCAGCCAGTAGCTGCGGCGGGCGGATTCTTCGCCCTCGGCCAGCTTCCGCAGGGCGGCGGGCTTGGCCTCCACCTCCGGCATGGCGGCGTACAGCGCGTCGATGCTGCCGTAGCGCTGCACCAGCGCCGTGGCGGTCTTTTCACCGATGCCCGGCACGCCGGGGATGTTGTCGCTGCTGTCACCCATCAGGGCCTTCAGGTCGATCATATGGATGGGGTCAAAGCCGTACTGCTCACGGAACAGGGCGGGGGTCATATCGGTGGTGGAGGTCTGCCCCATGCGGGAGGTCACCAGCTTCACCCGCGTGCGGTCAGTGATGAGCTGTAGGCTGTCCCGGTCGCCGGTGACGATGACGCACTCCCAGCCCCGCTTTTCACACCGCCGGGAGATGGTGCCCAGCAGGTCGTCGGCCTCATAGCCCACCATCTCGTAGCAGGGGATGGACATGGCGCACAGCACCTGTTTCATCACCGGCATCTGCTGGGCAAGCTCGTCGGGCATGCCCTTGCGGGTGGCCTTATAGTTGGCGTCCGCTTCGTGGCGGAAGGTAGGCTCCCGTCGGTCAAAGGCCACGCACAGCGCCTCCGGCTGTTCCTCGTCGATGAACCGCTGGAGCATGTTCAAAAAGCCGAAAATGGCGTTGGTATACAGCCCGTCCCGTGTGGTCAGGGGCTTCACGCCGTAAAAGGCGCGGTTGATGATGCTGTTGCCGTCAAGAACCATCAGTTTCATGGTCGGCCTCCTTGTGGGGTCAATTTTCACATAATATTTTATTATAGTCCATTTCCCGGAAAAACACAACCTCCGTACTTGACAGTTTTCGCTTTTGTGATAGTATGATATGGATTTACACCTATTTAACACGGGAGACACTATGGACAAGCTTGCCAGACAAGTGAATATCCATCATGCCGTGATGCAGGGCAGCTATTTTGCCGGATTCTCCGCCATCTGGGGCTTCGGGCCGGTGCTGCTGCTGTACTGGGGCCTGAGCAACAGTGCGCTGGGCGTGGTCACGTCGCTGGCGCTGCTGCTGCCGCTGCTGATCCAGCCGGTGCTGGCGTCGTTGTCGGACGCCGATCCCCGGTGGACCAGCCGCCGTCTGGCGCTGGGCCTTTCACTGCTGACGCTGGCGGCGGCGCTGGCCATCATGCTGCTACCGGAGCAGAAAACGGTGCTGCTGGTCAGCTATGCCGTCATCGGCGTGACGCTGGTGTGTACGTCGCCGTTTTTCAACAGCATGGTGATGGCCTATCACCTGCGGGGCGTCAATGTGAACTACGGTCTTGGCCGAGGCACCGGTTCCGCTACCTACGCCATCGTGGCGCTGGTGATGGGCTTTGTGCTGGAACGGCGCTCGCCCACGGTGATCCTGCCGGTGCTGCTGGCGACGCTGGCGCTCCAGATCGTGTCCATCTGGAGCTTCCGCTATCCGCTGCCGGAGCTGCCCCGAACGGAGGAGGCCGCGCCGCCGCAGGTGCTGAGTCTGCCGAAGCTGCTGCGGAAATATCCGGCGTTCACGGTGCTGCTGGTGGGCTGCGCACTGCTGCAGGGCGGCCACAACGCCTGTAACACCTACATGATCCACATTGCCGACAAGGTGGGTGCGGGCGAGGGCTTGATGGGCGTCATTCTGGCGGTTTCGGCATTTACGGAGCTGCCCGCCATGGCGCTGTTTCCCCGGATGCACCGGCGCTTGAGCCTGCGGACGCTGTTCCGCATCTGCGCCGCCACCTTTGTGCTGAAGGACCTGCTGTTCTGGGTGGCCCGGTCGCCGGTGCTGCTGCATGTGGCGGCGGTGATACAGTTCTTTGAGTTCGGCATTTTCCTGCCGGCCTGCGTCTACTATGTGGCGGAGCGGCTGGACAGTGCCAATCAAGCCAAGGGTCAGGGCCTGATCCATGTGTGTTCCAACGGCCTTGGCCCGGCGGTGATGACCGCCATCGACGGCCGGCTGATCGACAGCGCGGGCATCAATACCATGCTGATGGTTACCACAGCGGCGGGCTTTGCGGGTTTTCTGGTGGTGCTGGCCGCCACCTCGCGGTATCTGGATAAAGGAGATCAAGGAAAATGATCGGTTCATTTTTAACGGTAGGACAGCAGGTGCTGATCCTGTTTGCTCTGATGGCGGTGGGCTTCGTACTGGGCAAGGCGAAGCTGATGGATGACCGCGGCAGCCTTGCCATGACGAATCTGGTGATGTACGCGGTGTCGCCCGCCATGATGGTGGTGGCCTTCCAGCGGGAGAAGAACGCGGCGGATCTGCATAACTTTCTGGTGTGCCTGCTGCTGGCGGTGGCGGTCCATGCCGTCAGTATCCTGCTGGCAAAGATATGCCTGCGGGGGAAGGACGCCACCTGCGGCATCCTGCAATTCGGTACGGTGTTTTCCAACTGCGGCTTTATGGGCTATCCGCTGATGCTGGCGCTGCTGGGCAGCATCGGCGTGTTCTACGGCTCGGCCTATGTGGTGGTGTTCACGGTGCTCAGCTGGACGGCGGGCATCTATATGATTACCCACGACGCCGGTAATCTGCAGGTGAAGCATATCCTGCTGAATCCCGGCGTGCTCAGCGTGGTGGTGGCCATGGTGCTGTATCTGCTGGCGGTGCGTCTGCCGGAGATCGTCATGACGCCGCTGAACTATCTGGCCAACATGAATACTCCCCTGCCTACCATCGTGGTGGGCTATCAGCTGAGCCACGCCAATTTCAGCACCGCCTTCAGCGACCGTCGCTCGTGGCTGGCGCTGGCGCTGCGTCTGGCGGTGGTGCCGCTGGTGACCATCGGGCTTTGCTGGGTCTTCCGGGTGGACAGCGCCGTGGCGCTGGTGACGGTGATCGCAGCCAGTACACCGCCCGCCGCGCTTTTGAGCATGTTTGCCCAGAAATTCGGCGGCGATACGAAGCTGGCCTCCAGCGTGGTATCGGTGTTTACTGCCCTTTCCGTGCTGACCATCCCGCCGGTGGTGGGCTTGGCGCAGTATCTGATGGGATAAAAAATTCTACATAAAATAGAAATTTTTTATGACGGCAAAGCTGCTTGGAAATTCAATTATGTAAACAAAAACGGGTGTGCTGAAAATGCGCAAACCAGATTTGCGGGTTTTCCAGAAAGAGGGAAAACCCGCAAATACCGTTGAAAACACTTGCTGTGCATAAGTGTGGAAAAAGGTGTGGAAAGTGTGGATAACTCCTTGTAGAAATTATGCTGTTGTAAATTATGTAAACTTGCTGTAAAGGAGTAGAGCCTGTCGAAAAACGTTGAAAAAGTACAGCGAATGGGAGATATAAGGGAGAGTTGCCATATTTTGCACCGTTGGTGATTTTGCCGAAGCTGGAAGAAGCAAGAAGAAGAAATTTGAGATTTGCCGGAAAAAATGCAGGAACCGGGAAATGATTACATTATGTATTTCCCGACGAAAGAACCGCCCGAAGCCGCCCGAAGCCGCAAAATAGGAGTTGACGCGGCGCGGGAACTATGGTAAAATATATCTCGGCTTTTGAGAGCCGGACTGTATTGTGATGCTTGTGTGGCTCAGCTGGCAGAGCAGCTCACTCGTAATGAGCAGGTCGCCGGTTCGAATCCGGCCACAAGCTCCAAAAAGAAAAAACCGCCGCAGGGCGGTTTTTTCTTTTTGCCGAGCTTGACCGGAGTCGAAGTTTATGCCCCCCTTGTGGGGTAAATCCAGCCACAGGACGGAAAAAAGAGCGGTGCCTGTTGGCGCCGCTCTTTCGCAGAAGTGATTTGCAGACAAGGCTGCCGTGGCAGACGGCTGCTTTGTGCGGCCTCACACCATGCGGCAGGCTTCGCAGTCGTCGCAGTCGGGGAACTTGCTCTTGTCGTAGGGGATATTGTTGCGGTCATAGTAGTCCTTGACGGCGGACTTGATGGATTCCTCCGCCAGCACCGAGCAGTGCAGCTTATGGGCGGGCAGACCGCCCAGGGCGTCCACCACCTGCTTGTTGGTGACGGCCAGCGCCTCGTCGATGGTCTTGCCCTTGATCAGCTCGGTGGCCATGGAGCTGGAGGCGATGGCGCTGCCGCAGCCGAAGGTCTCGAACTTCACGTCCTCGATGCGGTCATCCTTGATCTTGAGGTACATTTTCATAATGTCGCCGCACTTGGCGTTGCCTACCTCGCCTACGCCGTCGGCGTCGGGGATCTCGCCCACATTCCGGGGATGAGTGAAATGGTCCATGACGGTTTCTGTATAAAGTGCCATATTGAAAGCCTCCTTGGGTTATAAAAAGTAAATATTCGCGTTGTTGAGAAGAACGGAAACATTACAGCATGAACTGCTTCTTGCCGCTGGCAAGATCCTTCCACACGGGAGAAATGCTCCGCAGGTACGCCACGATCCGGGGAACCTCCTTGAGAATGTGATCCACATCCTCCTGAGTGTTCCATTCGCACAGGCTTAGCCGCAGGGAGCCGTGGGCAACCTCGTGGGGGCGGCCGATGGCCAGCAGCACATGGCTGGGGTCCAGAGAACCGGAGGTGCAGGCGCTGCCGGAGGATGCACAGATCCCGGCCTGATCCAACAGCAACAGCAGGCTTTCGCCCTCAATGCCCTCAAAGCAGAAGTTCACGTTGCCGGGGAGACGCTTCGTTTCGTCGCCGT
>ERZ773147.1697-NODE-1697-length-21873-cov-3.709964_pt1 | contig 21873 bp, 21 predicted proteins | sample MGYA00580851_ERZ773147 | MGnify/ENA primary metagenome ERZ773147 (study PRJEB29015, sample SAMEA2737818) | human gut metagenome | biome: human gut; feature: human-associated habitat; material: faeces | place: China | collected 2012 ... | reverse complement strand
GGAAACGAAGCAAGATATAAGCCGCCATACAGAACATGGCAAATACAACTGCGAGAAACGCAGCGTTCTTGATATCGTCTGCCATACTCGGTCCTACCTTCTGTGAGCTCTGGATATACTGATCCATGAACTGAGCCAAAGTCGTTCCTTCCGGAAGCAATGACTTGACACCTTCAAACAATTTATTTTCGATTTCCTGGTCGATAGCCGGATCATTGTCTTCAATCTTATAGTTGGTAGATACACGAACCTGGTCGGGAGTACCGATCTGGATAACGCTAACAGAACCATCCAACTGCGCATCCAACAGATTACGGACTTCGTCAGTCTTCACATCCTGGGCGAAACGGATCACATAGTTACGTCCACCGGTGAAATCGATACCGTTGTTCAAACCGATAGTAGACATGGAGATCGCACCCAAAACGATAATACCGGCCGGAATCAGATACCCAACCTTACGGGCTGCCAAGAAGTTGATCTTCGGATTCGTCAATAAATCTTTCGTAATAGAAGTCGTAAAGGTTACGTTCTTCAGTTTATCTTTAGCCAGCAATGCTTCATAGACGATACGAGTCAGGAAGACTGCCGTCAGGAAGGACGCGAACAAACCGATAATCATCGTCGTGGCAAAACCACGGATAGGACCCGTACCGAAATAGAACAATACGACACCAGTGATGATGGAAGTCAAGTTCGAGTCGAAGATTGCAGAAAATGCATTGCTGTAACCATCGGCAATTGCTTTGTTCAACGATTTACCGGCACGAAGTTCCTCTTTCGTACGTTCGTAGATCAACACGTTGGCATCGACAGCCATACCCAGCGTCAACACCATACCGGCAATACCCGGCAACGTAAGGACTGCCTGGAAGGATGCAAGGATACCCATTGTGAAAAAGATGTTCAATACCAAAGCACCGTCGGCGATCAAGCCCGGAAGAACTCCGTAGAAGGCACACATGTAGAACATCAACAGGATCAAAGCCAAAACAAATGAGATAACACCGGAATTGATAGCTTCCTGACCCAAAGACGGGCCGACAACGTCTTCCTGTACGATATGTACGGAAGCAGCCATTTTACCGGATTTCAACACGTTAGCCAAGTCCTTTGCCTCTTCCGGAGTGAAGTGGCCTGTGATCTGAGAACGTCCGCCTGTGATTTCCACCTGCACGTTAGGAGCTGAATAAACCATATCGTCGAGAACGATAGCAACCGCTTTACCGATATTTTCTTTTGTCAGGCGAGCCCATGCTTTAGCCCCTTCTGCGTTCATAGTCATGCTAACCTGCTGTTCTGAACGGCCTGCCTGCTGAACGAAGTCTGCATTAGCATCCGTTACAACGTCACCTCCCAAAGCAGGCGTTCCGTCGCGGTTCGTCATCTTGATTGCATACAAGTAGAAATATTGTTCTTTTTCATCGATAGCCTTTACGCCCCATTTCAAAGAAAGGTTACGCGGCAGGATATCTTTTACCTGCTTCATGTTCAAGTATTCGTTGATCTTGGCAATATCTTTCTTATCGGCAATACCGACAACCGGTCCGGGAGCCAACTGTCCGTTATACTGGTTGATCTGCAGAACGGCGAACAACGGATGTTGCTTTGCGAATTCTTCCATGCTCTTGGCTGCCTGTGCTTCAGGCTTGTCTTCACCGATCTTAGCCAGCAGAGAATCTGCGTCGTTGGTTGTTTCGGCAGCAGCATTGTCGGCAACTACTTCTTCCGTTGCTTCGATAGCCGTAGTATCCGAACCTACAGCAGCAGTATCGTCCGATTTCAGGATTGTAGCCAACATATTATCGGCGGCAACCAACTGCTGGTAGATTTCCGGCAAGTTGTATGTTTCCCAGAATTCGAGGTTGGCACTACCCTGTAATAATTTACGCACACGTTCCGGTTCTTTCACACCCGGAAGTTCAACCAGAATACGACCGGCAGTTTCCAGACGCTGGATGTTCGGAGACACCACGCCGAAACGGTCGATACGGGTACGCAATACGTTAAATGAATTATCGATTGCACTCTTCAGTTCTTCCTTCAACACGGCGATTACCTGTGCGTCCGAGCTCTGCGGAGTGATTTTGTCTTTCAATTCGAAAGTACTGAAAATAGCGGATAAACGGGCGCCATTATCTAACTTCTTATACTCTTCTGCAAATAGATCAATAAAGTCCTTCTGACTTGTAACCTGATTTTCATAAGCCAGGTCCAATGCTTTATTGAAGTTCTCGTCCTGATTGTTGTTCGAAAGCGAGCGAATCACATCGGCCACATTCAATTCCAGAACGACGTTCATACCGCCCTTCAAGTCAAGCCCTAAACTGATTTCCATTTCACGGCACTCCTTGAGCGTATAGCCCAACCATACCTTCTGAGTAGATAACGAGTCCAAATAAGAACTCTCTTTTACCGGATCTCCACCTGCATACTCAGCGGCTTTACTGTTGTAATGTCTTGTCACGAACGAGAATGACAGATAAAACATACAGACAAGCGTAAGTAACACCGCAAAGACCTTTACAAATCCTTTGTTTTGCATTTGAATCTTATGTTTATGTTATTATTCGTTTTTTCACAGGGTGCAAATATAGGCTTTTTTTCTTTGTCCAACAGTAATTAGATTAATTTATTTGTCACACTCTTAGTTTATTTCAGCCACAATTATATATCTTTGCCCGTAAAAAACATAAGTAAAGAATAACCATGAAGCAACTTTTATTATTAACGCTATTTATCCCGGCCCTACTCTGGGCTCAGGAAGATTCCAAGTATTTAGCCGGAGCCGTTCCGGTCGAGAATGGTAAAGTAGTATTCGCAAAGGAGATAAACGCACCTTCTTTTTCGAAAGATGAAGTATATGACAAAATGCTGGACTGGGCGGACGGTTTCTTCAGTGAAGACGGTAACCGCGTTGTCTATTCCGACAAGGCAAAAGGCGACATCGCCGCAGTAGGGCAAACCAACCTGGTCTTCCAGAGCACCGCCCTTTCTCTGGACCGTACGGAAATGAACTATCGCGTCACGATGGAATGCGAGAACCAGAAATGTATAGTGAAAGTGGCCGGTATCCGTTACGAATATAATGTATCGTACCAGCGTGAACCGGAAAAATACACCGCCGAAGAATGGATTACAGATAAGTATTGCCTGAACAAAGACCAAACCAAATTGAACCGAGGCAACGGCAAATTCCGAAGAAAGACAGTCGATTTCATTGACGAAATGTTTGCCTCCGCCTCCGCCGCTTTAGGCACGCAGGCAACCGCCAATGTAGTTCCGGCAACACCGGTCACTCCCGCCCGGACTGTGACACCTGCCCAGACCACCCAACCGGCAACTCAGGTTCCGGCAAAAGAAGGATATGTGGCTTTTGCCGCCGACAAGGTTCCGTCTACATTATTACAGATGTTACCGGAAAGCGATATGCAGGTCGTATCCGCCGGTAAGCCGGATACAAAAGAGACATCCGCCCAGTGGAAAGGCACGGGCAATATGTTCGGCAAATCGATTGCCTCGATCGCCATCAGCAAAGATAGTCCTGTCTATAAAGAAATAGGTAACAATGACACATATAGCTTGTCTTTCTTCAAGAAAGGTGAAAGCGGGGATGCCTGGCTGATCATCGACTGCCGCAAGCAGGGCGAAACGGCAGAAGGCCAGCAGATAACCGTCATCGGTGAAATCGTAAATGTATGGATGAAATAGGATGATGAAAAAGCTGTTTTTCCTTCTATTGATCATGCTCCCTGCGCTGGCAACGGCACAGGGGCATAAAGGCGAAGTCGATGAGTGTGCCCCGATGAGAAACGGGAAAGTATGCTATCGCGACACAGTCCATGTGAAAGATATGAGCCAGGACCAGATATTCGAAGTAATCAACCAATGGGCGAAGAAAAGCTATGCGAAAGATATATTCCTGTCGAATGTCAACTCCAAGAAGTCCAAAGGGACTATCAACGTTTCTTCCAAAGTCGAGATGCTGTTGAACGATACAGACAAAACGATCATCAAATACAAGATGAAAATCAATTGCCACGACAACTGCTACTCGGCAGAAGTTAGCAATATCGTTTATCAATACGATCCACAGAACAATAAGAAGTTCAAGACGTATTCGGCAGAAAGCGTAATCGCCAATAATGGCAAAAGCAATACGGTTGCCTTGATCAAGGATCCGAAGCTGTTTTGTAATGCCACGTTCTTCTTCGTCGAAAACCTGTTTGCCGACATCCTGGATGCAGTGAACGATGCGGAACTGTAGCATAAAGAGCTAACTCCATAAGCACGGCACAAAAATTCCCCTATACGAGAAACTATGGCTTCCTGTATAGGGGAATTTTTCATTTTCAATCATTCTCTTTCAACTGCAAGTAACACCATAACGGATAATGATCGGAATAACGCACCTTGTCGACCGTGCAGTTGATCGGTTTCATATTGGCTGAATGCAGGATGTTGTCGATCCTGAACCAAAAGAAGTTTTCATTATAGGTGACCCCGACACCACGGCCTGAAGCAGCATAAGCATCTTTCAACGGCCCCTGGATCGTACGATGGGCATAGGAAATCGGCGTATCGTTGAAGTCACCGCACACCAATACATAATCGGTATCGATCTTTTTGATTTCTTCGGCAACCGCTCTCGCCTGACGGGCACGTATCCGGAATGCAGGTCCCAACTTCTGTTCGATGGAACTTCTCAAACCATCGAGCGTTTCGGAATTCAGATTCTTGATAAATGCGGAATAATGGCTCCGGTCCTCCATCGTCAGCTTGAAAGACTCCAAGTGGTTATTGATCAAAGTCAACTTCTTTCCTCTTATATCCAGTTCATGAATGGACGAGCCGTTGAAAGAGCTGTCATACTTGATCTTACGGGATTTGGAGATCGGATATTTGGAAAATACGGCTATATTGAATTTGAGCGTACCGGAGGTTCCGATCGGAATAATGGAGCGATACCTATACATCTTCAAGGCATTGGCGATCTTCTGATTCGTCAAAAAGTTCTTGGAAGTACCTACTGCATATTCCTGCAGACATACGATATCCGCACCGGAATTTGCAATATACCGTATGATCGGATTCGGAGCATCTTCCGTATGGCCTTTATAACCGAATCCCATGACATTATAAGTCAAGACTTTCAGCACATTCTCTTTCGGAATATCGTCCACTCTGTCATGGAAAGGGAAATAACGGGTTACAGGCCCCCTGCAGATCAGGAACGAACATAGTCCGACCAACACAAACCGCCATTCCCAAAGAAACAGCCAATAAACAACAAAACAGAGGTTCAAAACGCAAAACACAGGAAATCCCAACCCCAGATAAGAGAAGAACACACTCCTGTCCGGTGAAATTCTGTCCGAGAAGGCCGAAGCAATGAATAGCAGAATAACTATCACATTGGCAGTACCGACTACAGATTTAAACAGAATCCTGATCGCTTTAAACCGCTCGCTCATTTTTTGCTGGCATCAAATAGTTTTTTCTTTTCTTCTGCCGAAAGGCTTTCGTAACCGGAACGTTTTAATTTATCCAATATTGCATCCAGATCGACTGTTTCCCGATGTTTACGGGCATTATATTCATAATCGGTCTCCGGACGTTTATAAGTCACACGCATCTTGGGTTTCCGCTTTCCCAGATTCACCACCCAGTCAAGTAAGCGGTTCATAGGAGCCGTCAGATCTTTGCCTTCCTTGATCCGGGCGGCAAACCAGATGCCGAACAACGCCCCGCCGATATGGGCGATATGACCGCCGGCATTCGTCGATGTAATAGCCAGCAAGTCTATCACAAATGTAAACAGGGCCAGATAAATCAGCTTGATCCTCCCGATCAGGAACAAGCCGATCTCCAAATCTTTCCGGTAGAAAGAGACGGCAAACACAATGGCCATAACCGAAGCCGACGCTCCCATCAAATAACTATAAGCGGCAACTGTACGGAAATAAGGGAATATGTTGTATGCCACAAGAAACAAGACAGCCCCGGCAATACCTCCTAACAGATACAGGCCGCCTAATTGCCGCTCACTGAAAAAAGTAAGGAACAAACCGCCGAACCAGTATAACCACAGCATATTAAACAGAATATGCAGAAAGTCGAAATGCGTGAACATATAAGTAATAATCGTCCACGGCCGGTACAAAAGCAATTCGGGAGACGAAGGCACTTGCAAATACTGCAAAAACGGAAAACCGCCCAGATTGAACAGCATCAGGATCACACTTGCCAACCGTATAATGACGAATAGCCCGACATTGATATAAATCAGTTTTGCCAGGATGTTGCCGGAATTGAAAGTCCGTTTGAGATTAGTAAAAATATCGCCCATTGTCTATATCTTTCTTTTTCCAATACCGAACCAGGAAATAACCGAAAAGCATACCGCCCAGATGGGCAAAATGCGCCACGGAATCACCACCGTTGTTAGCGACACCCATAAACAATTCGGCCAATCCGTAAAAGATCACGAAATATTTTGCCTTGATAGGAATAGGGATGAACATCAGGTACAGCGGAACATTCGGGAACAACATGGCAAATGCCAGCAAAATACCGAACACGGAACCAGAAGCACCGATCGTAATCAGATAGTTCAATGAAGGATCTCCTGCAACCAACTGTACCAGAGTAACCCCGTTCGCACTTGCGAAGGAATGGACGGAATACAGCCAAACCAGTTCCTGCGTAATACCCGCCCCGATACCCGTCACCATGTAAAAGATCAGGAAGCGCTTCGGCCCCCAGACATTCTCCAGCACGCGTCCGAACATATACACACCGAACATATTGAAAAACACGTGCGCAAACGAATGGGTATCATGCATGAACATATAAGTCACAAACTGGAAAGGATAGAAATCCTTCACACCCGGAAAGTGCAGTCCGAATAACTGGACTAAATCAATCCCGACTTTAGGTAAAACAAGACTCGCTACCCAAAACAACAGGTTGATAATGATAAGGTTTTTCGTAACCATCGGGATACTGCTCAGGAATCCCGAACTATTTTGATTCATCATATATTTACAATTTAAGGACAAAGGTATATATATTTCGGCAGTTTTCTGACAAAATAGCACTAAAACATAGTAAATCAATAAAAAAAACTCTTTTTTTCTTTGCGATATATCAAAATAGAATTACATTTGACACCGACTTTTTAGGCTATCACAAATATTGTTTAATATATTAATTATCAAACCATCATGAACAAAACAGAATTTATCAATGCTGTAGCGGAAAAATCCGGTTTAAGCAAAGTTGATGCAAAGAAAGCTGTAGAAGCTTTTGTTGAAACAGTATCCAGTGAATTAAAAGAAGGTGGCAAAGTGGCCCTTTTAGGTTTTGGTTCTTTCTCTGTTGCTGAAAAATCTGCACGCAAAGGTGTTAACCCGAAGACTAAACAACCAATCGAAATCCCGGCACGCAAATCAGTTAAATTCAAAGCTGGCGCCGAATTGACAGAAATTATCAAGTAAATTAGTCTTACACTCTCAATAAGTAAAAAGGCACTCCGCAATCGGAATGCCTTTTTTATTGCATGCCGGTTACTTTATCAAATCATAGTTATCTCTTTCCTACCCACACCAATCTTATGGTTTTTACAAAATAAACCTGTACCTTTGCAGGCAAAATAAATCCGAACATATACTAAACGAATATGGTTATCGAACAACAGATTACCGGTGCTATCATTACCGGCATAAAAGAACTGTATGGCGCCGATGTGGCAGCCAACCAGGTACAACTGCAAAAGACAAAGAAAGAGTTCAAAGGACATCTGACTCTGGTTGTTTTTCCCTTCCTCCGCATGTCGAAGAAATCTCCGGAACAGACTGCCCAGGAAATTGGCGAATACCTGCTCCGGCATGAACCGGCTGTAGCCGAATTCAATGTAATCAAAGGATTCCTCAACCTGACCATCGCCTGTGCCTGCTGGATCGATTTATTAAACGAAATCAACGGCCAGCCGTCATACGGGATCATCCCTGTAACGGAACAGTCTCCGCTGGTCATGATCGAATATTCTTCTCCCAACACCAACAAGCCACTCCATCTTGGACACGTGCGTAACAACCTATTGGGTTACAGTCTGTCCGAGATCATGAAAGCAAACGGCAATAAAGTGGTAAAGACGAACATCGTAAACGACCGCGGTATCCATATCTGCAAGTCCATGCTCGCCTGGCAGAAATGGGGCAACGGCGTGACTCCCGAAACGGCCGGCAAGAAAGGCGACCACCTGATCGGTGACTTCTACGTCCTTTTCAGCAACAAACTGAAAGAAGAGACTGCCGCCCTCGAAGCAAAAGGCATGACGAAAGAGGAAGCCGAAGCCGCTTCTCCCCTGATGGCCGAAGCACGCGAGATGCTCCGCAAATGGGAAGCCGGCGACAAGGAGGTACGCGCTCTTTGGGAAATGATGAACAACTGGGTGTACGCCGGATTCGACGAGACATACAAAATGATGGGCGTAGACTTCGATAAGATCTATTACGAATCACAGACCTACCTGGAAGGTAAAGGCAAAGTGCTGGAAGGGCTCGACAAAGGCATTTTCTACCGCCGTGAAGACGGTTCCGTATGGGCAGACCTGACCAAAGACGGCCTGGACGAGAAACTGCTGCTCCGTGCCGACGGAACTTCCGTCTACATGACACAAGATATCGGAACTGCCAAATTGCGTTTCGACGACTATCCTATCAACAAAATGATCTATGTGGTAGGAAACGAGCAGAACTACCATTTCCAGGTATTGTCCATCCTGTTGGATAAATTGGGTTTTGAATTCGGCAAAGGCCTTGTACATTTCTCTTACGGCATGGTCGAACTGCCGGAAGGCAAGATGAAGAGCCGCGAAGGAACGGTTGTCGATGCAGACGACCTGATGGAAGAGATGGTGGGTACAGCCCGCGAAATCTCGCAGGAACTGGGCAAAGTGGACGAAATGACACCGGAAGAAGCCGAAAACATCGCCCGCATGGTCGGCCTCGGTTCCTTGAAGTACTTCATCCTGAAGGTGGACCCGCGCAAGAACATGACTTTCAACCCGAAGGAATCGATCGATTTCAACGGTAATACCGGCCCGTTCATTCAATACACATATGCCCGTATCCGTTCCGTTCTGCGTAAAGCTGCCGAACAGGGCATCATTTTACCCGAACAACTGCCGACAACGACTACCATATCCGAGAAGGAAGAAAACCTGATCCAGATGATAGCCGACTACGCTTCCGTCGTTCGCGAAGCAGGAAAGGAATACAGCCCCGCCCTCATCGCCAACTATACTTATGACCTGGTAAAAGAATACAACCAGTTCTATCACGATTTCTCCATCCTCCGCGAAGAGAATGAAGAAGTAAAAGAGTTCCGCCTTGTCCTCTCCGCCAACGTAGCCAAGATTGTCAAATCGGCCATGTCATTGTTGGGAATCGAGGTTCCGGAGAGAATGTAAGAAACGGATCATGAATATAGATCAACAGACAAACGATGCTCTCCTGCGATTTCAGCGTAATGAAGTCACAGAGAGCATTGTTTTTATACAAAGCTGGCGACAATCGAGAAAGATTCGGACAAGAAGAATGTGCTGGCCCGTATATTAGCACTACTTTTGCCATCAAGCTAATGGAAAGTAGCGAGGAAGGTGCAAAGATATGCCAACAATAAAAAAATTTGAAAAACAACTATCATACCATCATGTTTCTTGTGTGAAGATTGAATATCATAACATGCAGATATGATAGTTTCCTTTTTAACTATCATTCTACTATCATAAATCAGCTGTTTAACCATCATTTTAGCCGTTTTACCCGAAACAAAACACTCCAAAAGAGTTAAAAACAGACTGTTTTCCGGAAAACATAAGGCTTTTTTGCCGGAACACGTTACTTTTTTACACAAAAGACATTAGATCTTCTCCCTGAAATACCCGTATCAGAGCCTTTTATACCTCCATCTGACGGGTATCGACACCCGGGTCTGCAGGTAGCCGACATCCGGGTCTCAATAAAAATATGTAGTTATTCTTATGAAAATAAGCTATATAAAACGCGTAAAAAAGATACAGTCTTTATGATAGCATGATAGTTGAAAAAACATCTATCATGCCTACTATCATCTCACACAAACATTGATATTCATAATATCAAGAGCAGAGCATGATAGTATGACAGTTGTTTTTGCAATCAATAATAAGTAAGCTTTTTGTCAAGCTTTCTTTTTACGCGTTGTCTTCTTTGCAGCCGGTTTTTCTCCAGCTTCGGCTATGATCTTTTTACAATCTTCAAGTGTCAGGATTGTCGGGTCGGTTACCGTTTTCGGAATACGATAGTTCGCTTTCTGATAAGAAATATAAGGGCCGAAGCGACCTTTCAGGATTTCCATCTCCGGATCCTCCTCGAACTTCTTGATAAAACGTTGTTCGTCTTTCACCCTTTTCCCTTCGATCAAAGCGATTGCTTCCTCTGCCGTAATCGTCAGCGGATTCAAATCTTTCGGAATAGAAACAAATTTACCGTCATGACGGATAAACGGCCCGAAACGGCCGACAGCCGCCACCATCACCTTGCCTTCATATTCACCGACCGTCCGGGGAAGATCAAAAAGTTTCAGAGCCTCTTCCAATGTAATCGTATCAATGGACTGGCCTTTCATCAGAGAGGCAAACTGAGGTTTCGGCGCCTCTTTGTCGTCAGCATGTGCCGCCCCAATCTGAACGACAGGACCATAGCGGCCGATCTTCACAAACACCGGGTTGCCGCTCTTCGGATCGATACCGAGCTCGCGTTCCCCTACTTTATGTTCGGTCTTAACGGCAGCCGTAGCCTCTACGATCGGATGGAAAATCTTATAGAATTTATCGATGGCCTTCGTCCATACCAGTTCGCCTTCCGCAACCGAGTCGAATTCTTTTTCTACACTGGCCGTAAAGTTGTAATCCAACACATCCGGGAAATACTCCATCAAAAAGTCGTTTACTACCGTACCGATATCGGTCGGCATCAGTTTATTGCGGTCGGCCCCGACGGTCTCGGTCTTTTCCGCTTCCTCGATCTTTCCCTTGGACAGCGAAACAACTGTGTAAGCACGTTCCACGCCTTCCTTATCTCCTTTCACCACATATTCGCGGTTCTGGATCGTCTGGATAGTCGGCGCATAGGTAGACGGACGTCCGATGCCCAATTCTTCCAAACGGCGAACCAGGCTGGCTTCCGTATAGCGCGGAGGACGCTGCGTGAAACGCTCTGTCGCCACGATATCTTTCAATGACAATGTCTCATGGAGCTTTACCGGAGGAAGCAGGCCGTTTTCCTGTTCTTTCTCCGTATCGTCGTCATTGCTTTCCATATAAACCTGAAGGAAACCTTCGAAACTGATCACTTCGCCGACAGCGACAAAACGTTCCGTCTGTCCGCTGATACCGACCGAAATAGTCGTACGTTCCAATTCGGCATCCGCCATCTGGCAAGCGATCGTACGTTTACGGATCAGTTCATACAACTTCTTTTCCTGCGAAGAACTCCCTGCCTCCACATTACTGATATAAGTCGGGCGAATCGCTTCGTGTGCTTCCTGCGCCCCTTTGCTCTTGGTATGATATTGGCGGAACTTATAATATTTCTCACCGTATGTTTCGAAGATAGCCTCTTTCGCCGTACCTAATGCCAGATCGCTCAAGTTCACGGAGTCGGTACGCATATAAGTGATCAGTCCGGATTCATATAAACGCTGTGCGATCATCATCGTCTGCGACACGGAGTATCCTAACTTACGAGCCGCTTCCTGCTGCAAAGTGGAAGTCGTAAAAGGAGGTGCCGGCGATTTCTTTACCGGTTTCGTCGTGATATCGTCAATCGTAAACGAAGCATTCTTACAGGATTCCAAAAAGGCTTCCACCTCTTTCTTATCTTTCAGGCGGCGGTTCAATTCGGCTTTCAACACCGTCGTGCCGTCAGGCAGGATAAAGTTTGCAATCACACGGAAAGCCGCCTCGCTTACAAATTCATTGATCTCCCGCTCCCGTTCCACAATCAGGCGCACAGCCACCGACTGCACACGCCCGGCCGATAAAGCCGGTTTTACCTTACGCCACAAAATCGGTGAAAGTTCGAATCCCACGATACGGTCCAGCACACGACGTGCCTGTTGGGCGTTCACCAAGTTAATATTGATATCGCGTGGTGTTTCAATAGCATGCAGAATGGCATTCTTGGTAATTTCATGAAAGACGATACGTTTAGTATTTTCAGGTTTCAGGCCCAGCACTTCATACAAGTGCCAGGATATAGCCTCTCCCTCGCGGTCCTCATCGGAAGCGAGCCATACCTGTTCAGCAGACTTGGCTTCGGATTTCAGTTCGCTGACTAGCTTCTTCTTGTCGGCCGGTATCACGTACTGCGGAGCATAGTCGTGCTCGATGTCAATACTAAACTCTTTCGTCTTCAGATCGCGGATATGACCATAGCTCGACATAACCTTATAATCTTTTCCGAGGAACTTTTCAATGGTTTTTGCCTTAGCGGGTGACTCCACTATTACCAGATTCTTTTGCATAATAACGTCTTATCTTTTTGAAATCGGGTGCAAACTTACACAAAATCCATGATTTATGGTTTATCATTTATGATTTATGATTTAAATTTGCACTTTATCTGCCCAAATCGGCATCTATAATTCATAAATTACAAATCATAAATCTCGAAATGGAAACTATTAAACAACTCATTACCGACGGTAAAACAGACGAAGCTATCCGTTTGTTGGACGAATACATAGAAAAAAACACATCTTCTGATGAAGCGTATTACTTACGTGGCAATGCCTACCGTAAAAAAGGGGATATCCGGCAGGCCCTGAACAACTATCTTACGGCGATGGACCTGAACTCCGACAGTCCCGCACAAATCGCCCACGATCAACTGATTTCAATCATGAACTTCTACAACAAGGACATGTTCAACCAATAAGAAAGGCCGCATCTATCACAGACACAGCCTTTCGATGTTAAATCAAAACTATTATGAATAATAAAAATTTACTTCAATAAAGAGCAGGGACAAAGATTGTCTTTCTCAATATCCTTGAAATAGTTGTATGTACCGACTTTCAGTTCTGCACAAGCAGCCTCGTCGGCAACGATAATACCCTTCGGGTGCATCTGCAAAGCCGTGATAGTCCACATCTGGTTTACCGCACCTTCAACAGCCTGCTGCAAAGCACGGGCTTTGTTATGACCGTTCACCATGATCAGCACCTCTTTTGCATCCAATACCGTAGCAACGCCGACCGTAACGGAAGTCTTCGGAACTTTGTTGACATCGTTATCGAAGAAACGGGAATTGGCGATGATCGTATCGGTTGTCAAAGACTTGACACGGGTACGGGAAGACAAAGAAGAACCCGGCTCGTTGAAAGCGATATGCCCGTCAGGACCGATACCGCCCAGGAACAGGTCCACACCACCGGCAGCTTTCATCTTTGCTTCGTAAGCGGCGCATTCGGCTTCCAGATCTTCTGCGTTTCCATTCAGGATGTTCACATTCTCAGGCTTAATGTCGATATGGCTGAAAAAGTTGTTCCACATGAAAGAATGATAGCTTTCAGGATGGTCTTTCGGTAAACCTACATATTCGTCCATATTGAAAGTTATGATATTCTGGAAAGAGATTACCCCCTGTTTGTTCAGTTCGATCAGATTCTTGTACATGCCCAAGGGAGAAGAGCCTGTAGGCAAGCCCAATACAAATGGTTTCTCTGCCGTAGGATTCGCCTTCTTAATTTTGGCGGCCACATAATTAGCGGCCCACTTTGAAAGTTGCTCGTAATTAGGTTCAATAATTAGTCTCATACGCTTTTTTTAATTTAGTTCTTTCGTTCCTAAAAGTAATACCTTTATTCTTTCTGACCAAGAATTTTCCATTTTCAATTCTCAGTTTTCAATTTCTTGGCCATTTCTTCTCCCAAAGCCCAGCATTCTTCATACTTGTCGGCTTTCAGAGCTTGTTTCTGTTCCACCGGAACACCCACAACTTCCCATTTCATCTTCTCGCCGAATGCCGCCAAGTTTTTCACCGCAGCTCCCGCCCAAGTGAAAGAGCCGAAATAGCCGTAGAGACGATGCTTCACTTCGCGCGTTTCGATCTTATCCAGAATCGATTCGATTTCAGGGAACAGACGGTTACTGTAAGTCGGGCTACCGATAATCAAGCCCTTATACTTGAAAATATCTTTCAAGACATAAGATGCAGGGCTCTTGCTCACATTGTGCATGACGATATTCTTCACCCCGTTCGCGGCCAAAGAAGCGGCAATCGCTTCTGCCATCTGTTCGGTATTGCCATACATGCTGCCGTACACGATCGTCACACCTTCTTCACCTTCATAACGGCTCATACGGTCATAAATATCGATCGCTTTTGCTGCATATTCACGCCACACCGGACCGTGAGTCGAACAGATCGTCCGGATATCCAAAGCCGACAACTTCTGCAAAGCACGCTGTACAGGATTTCCATATTTACCGACAATATTGGAATAATAACGGAGCATTTCCTCCCAATAATGTTCCACATTCATTTCAGAGTCGATCACACCGCCATCCAACGTTCCGTAAGTACCGAAGGCATCGGCAGAGAACAGGATTTTGTCAGTCGAATCGTAAGTGACCATCACTTCCGGCCAGTGCACCATCGGAGCCATATAGAAAGACAGTTGGTGACGGCCCACACTCAGGGTGTCTCCTTCCTTCACTTCATACAATCCCGTCGAGATACCGTGATACCCATTCAACATGCCGAAAGTCTGCTTGTTCCCGACGATCCGGACATCCGGATACTGCTGGCGCAACAAACGGATACTGCCCGCATGATCCGGCTCCATATGATTCACGATCAAAAAATCCAAAGGACGCCCGTCGAGAGCATCCGCTATTTTTTTCAAGAAAATATCGGAATAACACACATCCACCGTATCGACCAGGACCGTTTTCTCGTCCACGATCAGATAGGAATTATAAGATACACCATAAGGCAAAGGCCACATATTCTCAAAAAGAGCTTTTTGCCGGTCGTTTACCCCTACATAGTAAACTTTATCTGCTATTTCTTTTAACTTATACACTTTGAAAATTAAAAATTAAAAGTTGAAAATCAAAAATCAAATCTTCTTCATTCCTTTTCCAAGCCGCATGGCACGCCATACGAAGTAGATACCGGCCAAAACGAACGGAATACTGAGCCATTGCCCCATATTCAGCATCATATCAGCCTCGAACTCTTCCTGATCGTTTTTCAAAAACTCAATGAAGAAGCGCGAACCGAATACGCAAATCATAAATACACCGAAGATAAGCCCCTCCTTCTTCCAGGCATCTTTTTTGAAGTAGAGCCACATACAAATAACGAAAGTCACCAAATAGCTGGCGGCTTCATAAAGTTGTGTAGGATGACTGGGAGCGGTAAAAACGGGAGCTGCTCCTCTTTTCCAAGCATGCAGGTTTTCAATAAAACGAAACCCCCAGGGCAGATCTGTCGGATGTCCGTATATTTCATGATTCATCAGGTTTCCCAATCGGATCATAGCAGCCACAAGGCCGGTAGGGACCACCAGTTTGTCGAATGTCCAAAGCATGCTCCGATGGCTAACCCGCTTAGAATAAAAATAGATGGCGATGATTATACCCAACGTTCCCCCATGACTGGCAAGTCCACCCTCCCAAACCTTCAGAATTTCGAGCGGATTCGCCAGATAATAATCCGGAGCATAAAACAGACAATGCCCCAAACGGGCACCGATAACTGTTCCCAACATCGTATAAATCAGCAGGGAATCGATCCATGCCGGATTAAGTTTCTCTCTTTTCCACATCTTTTCCACGATCTTGTAACCGATCAGGAAACCGATGGCAAACGCCAGTCCGTACCAGCGTATCTCACGCGAACCGATGGAAAAGATGGCGGGGTCAGCCGTCCAGGTAATAAAATCAAGCATAATTATTACATCAATTGATAATTGACAATGGACAACTGGCAATTTAAGAGAATGAGGCTCCTTCCCTAACTGTCAATTATCCACTGTCAATTCATTTAAACCAATTTTTTTATTAAGTCTTCTCTTTCGCCATAAAGCATATCGATCACCGGCAATTCGATCATCGTGTAGGCACCTGGCTGCTGTTTGAAACTTGCACGGGCAACACAAACCAATATCTGGGCAGTAAGAGCCGGGTTGTTGATCTTCATGTCGAATTCGATCAACTGGTTCTGCGTTTTACCGGAAACACCTTTACGAACAAGATTCACGCCATGTCCCATATCTTTCAGGTCGTCCACACAGTCGACCTGGATCACATGCGTTTCGTCGTGCACAAAATAGTCGTCCGCCTTGATGGCAGCAGCTACTTTATCAAAATCATATCCTTCTTCCACTTCGATATAAACCATACGACGATGAACGCCTGTACCCATCGGGATTGTCATGGACAAAGCCGCCTTTACACCTTCGATAGCTTTAACGGCAACGGTATGTCCCATGCTCATGCCCGGTCCGAAATTCGTATATGTAATTCCTTTCGGAACGATCGCCTGCAACAAAGCACGAACGATAGAGTCGCTTCCCGGATCCCATCCGGCAGAGATGACAGCAACGGTATTATGAGCTTTCGCTACAGCATCAAGCGAACGGCGCAGATCGACAATACCTCCGTGGATATCGAAACTATCCACCGTATTGATGCCTAAAGAAAGTATTTCTTTGGCGTAAGTCTCTACGCTACGTGTCGGAGTTGCCAGAACTGCCACATCCACTTTATCCAACTTCGTGATAGTATCAGTGACAGTATATCCTTTCAATTCATCCGGAATATCATTCGGATTACGACGTACAACACCAGCTACTTCAAAATCGGGAGCAGCTTCCAGGGCCTCCAATACATACTTTCCAATATTGCCATATCCAACAATGGCAGCTCTAATCTTCTTCATACTTTAGTTTTTACTTTTTCTTCAGCCACAAAAGTAGTTATAATTAGGGGATTGACAAGAGAGGGGTATGTTGTTTTTGTTTAAAATGAAAAGAGGTTCCCTCATCCTATATCATATAGGATGTTTTTACTATCTTGCTCTCTGAAACAAAAAAAGGAAAATGACGAACAGCAAACTCATATATATCGAAGACGATCAGATCTTAGGGAATTTGATTACACAAGCCTTGGTCGACTATGGATTTGAAATCGATTTCAGGACAACATTAAACGGGCTTCAAGAGAGTTTGGCTTCCATGCTGCCGGACTTACTGATATTGGATATTGAGGTAAACAATCAAAGTTGCCTCGACATTCTTCCCGCTATCCGCTCACAATATCCGCAACTACCGATCATCATAGCTTCCTCACATACGAACGGAGCCAAGATCGTCCGCAGTTATGACGCCGGAGCCAACCATTACATTAAAAAGCCGTATGACGTTACGGAATTGGTATTTCAGATTCAAAACCTATTGCAACAGTCCGAAAAACAGCTGCCTGCGATATGGAAAATCGGCACTTATCAGGTAGACACAGCCAAGCATCTTCTGATTTATCCGGATGAAAGAATTGAAAAATTATTTCCGAAAGAATTTCAGGTTTTGCAAAAGCTATACTCCAATAAAGGACAGGTAGTCACACGCAAACAACTGCTCGAAGAAATATGGGGAAACGATTCGAGTGAAGAAAGCCTGAACAATATTATCTCGCAACTCCGCAAAAAATTCATGCAGGATAAATGTATTAGCATCCAAACATATCCATGTATCGGATATCAACTGGATTTCTGACGGACAACCCAACCGGGAGAAACCGAACCCGATCCAGCCTCTCCCGGTTGTCAAATCCGCCCATCAGAAATGAAACCGTACTCCGGCGTCAAAGTGCAAACGAAAGATTCCGGTATGCTCCTCATCTCCATAACCCGCATAGTCCTGCTTCGGCAAAGAGCCGCCGATGTATCCAAGGTTTGCTCCGATCCCGACATGATCAGACAGATAATATTCCGCTCCAAACAGGAAATCATATCCCACACCCGAAAGAGAAGCGCTCGTGCCTTTCGCCGACTCCCGATACTTGAAATAGCCGATACCGAATTTTTCCTCAATCCCCCAACAGCCTACTTTTTGTTTCATCACAAACTGAGGCGCCACGTATGCAAGCCCCACTTTGACATCCACATTCGAATAGGCATAGGACGACTTATAGCCCGAATACATCAACCCGGCTCCAAAGCCGCTCCTTGACACCCAATCATAGCCTAATTGCCAATCCATACCGTTCTTGGGATTGCCCGATGCACCCGACGGTAAATAATACTTACTGGTTATAAAAGCATACCCGACATTAGCATAGAACGTGCTGTGCCGGAAAGCACTTTTAGCCACACCGGTGGTATTTTTATCACCAACCGGAGCAGACAAATCGGCAACCGTCCCCGTTTCCCAATTTGCCGTGTCGCCGATCCAAAGCATATCGCCGGCGATCTGATGGCAACTGCTACCCAGTAGCGACGGCTTCCGGTGATCCGTCAATGCCAAAGCATTTCCGCCACTCTTCGCCGTCTCCTGTTTGGCCAACGCCACAACCTGCTCGTAGTTACACTTGGTGGATGCCCCGCCATCCACCACTCGTACACTTCCGATCCGCTCTGCCGTCTCCGGCACGGTTTGCCCGACTCCATACAAATGGACTTCATCCGCAACAACACGGGATGGATATTTCTTTTCTATGTGTGTCAACACTTTGGGGGCGCAACTGCCTAAAAGAAGAGGCAGAAGCAAAGAAAAAATCAACATTTTCATTCTTGATTATATTTTTTAATTAATCAAATATTATTTGTGACATAGGCTTCACGAATTGCAACATATATTTCCCCACAAAACTCAAAGCCCATACCGTTCTCCCATGTGGTTGCGTATCTTAATCATTTCTAATATAACTGTAATATAGGTCTTATCAAAACAGGAACTATTACGAGTAAAGACACGCACAAAAAAGTAAATACAATTGCAATACAAATCGATAAAAACATACTGTTTCTAAAAAGAGGTTTTTTATGTTCTACTATATACTTCCCTTTACCTGATCTATAATAGATTACATACACTATTAGAATTATCAATGGGAAAGAAGCCATCATTATCCAAAAATTCACCATTTTTGAAAACAGAACTCCCCATATCAAATTCAATCCTCCTATTGCTACACAAAAGAAAAGAAAACTAATTCCCCATATTGTCCTAACATGCGGCTCCGTATCTTTCAGTTTCTTTGAATAGAACAGATAGTACATATAATATAATACATCAATCATGGCCGATAGTTTTTAGAGAAATCCATACATATTAAAATTTAATTTTATAATCTTCCATAATTACATCAATAAAAATTATTTCTGTTTTCACAAAAGCCGCAGCATATCCAATCTTCCTATATTATTTTCTACAATATATCCATTTTCAAATATATTATCAAATCCTTTATTTTCCTGTAATAACAAATCGCTGTTTCCAGTAAAAATATTATTTCTAATAACAATTTCTTTCTCAAAACAACAATCAAAAAAAGAGAAGAAACCCTTGAAGATGTTTTGTTCTATAATAATCTCTTTCTTATTATGTCCTCCCATTTCATAGTCAATATCAGACAATACTAAATTTTCAACAAATATCAATCCTTTACTAAACCAAGATGAGTATATATCCATATTGGTTATAATACATCTTCGTATTATAACTTCTTTCTCAAACTCTATACCCACAAAATCTAATGTATCAATAATACAATTAGATAAATAAATAGGGCAAGATACATCTATTGACCCAGAATCTATTTTTTGAATAATTTGATTTTCAAATTTCATCAATCTTCTATTTTATGCAACAACAATCGGTATTCAAGTATCGAAAATTTCAATATCATTTTCTGCTATTATCTTAATAACACCCGCATTTGTATAAATAGAATAACATTTCAATTTACATAATATTTCCTCCGAAAGATATTTTTTCATTTTTTCTTTATATTCCAATAAAATCGGATCTATATCATTTACTTCTGAATATGATATATAATAATCTCCCACTATATTATGACATAAATCCACGTAAGAATAATATAAGTTTCTAAAAGCACATTTCACTTTTTTCCCAGATCCTGTATACTATCCTCCTCTACATTTGCATTTCCAATATTTAATACAAACTGAATATAATAACAATTTTCAATATCATCAAAATCATATGATAAACTTCTAATTACCACATCATGATAAAAATAATCATAAAAGATACATTTCATACTCTGTACTATCTAAATATTTTAAAACTTAATTTTCATTCCAAATCCAGGATCTGTTTTCCCGACAAAACTAATATTACATCCGTACCATTATTAGAATAGACATACACTAATTTTCCCGTAGCTACCAAAGAAAAATTGCAAAAAACAAAAGAGCCAATATAAATAGATTCATACGAATATATTTTAGATAAAAAGAAATTGGTAATTTATTAATGACATTGTCCACCTTTTGAAATTTCTTATTTAAATTGTACTGAAATCCTATTCGATCGAATGATTCCATCATATAAAGAATAACACTCTATTCGTTTGGGCAATTTTTTCTTTTCACGCTCAAACTTAGATGTATTACTATTCCAAAAAGGTTTTATCTCTACATATCCCTGCATTCGATCCAGCGACAACAAAAAAGTATAATTCCCCTTCAACTTCAAAAAACCGATTAAAGAATAATATTCAGAATAAGTTTCTTCCGATTTCAAAAAGACCATATCATCTCTCCTCATACAATTCAATATATCTTCATCTTGCAATTTATCAAATCTATTTATATTATCAACTTCTGATAGGGTTAAAGGATCTGATAAAGGAGAATAAATCTCATATAACACATCGTTTATGAGATCGGCTTCATGTTCACTACTGAAATTCAAACTATCCGGCAAAACATACCAATGAAGATTATCCGGAACAATTCCTCCGACAAAAACATTCCAATTACACACAAAAGGGTTATAATGGATGAGCTTATCTTCAATATTAATAGTTTGAACCGATGACAAAAAGTTAGGTAAATGATTCGAATTTCTATAAATTTTCATGCAATACAAATTTTCATCTGACAAATTCACATATTCAATTTTCAAAAATGGAATACTATCAAACTTCATTCCTTGCATAGAAAACTCTTTCTTTTCCCATTCAATGGACAAGTCTATTGATATTTTCTGAGCATAAGCGCCACAACTAATCAACAAAAACAATATTAATTTTTTAATCATATCAATACTTCGGCAAACTTTTATGGAGAGATCACCTCATAACACAAAGAAACTCTATTTATTCCTGAATTCAAATGTTCTGAGGGTTTTATTTCCGAATATCTGCAAGTTATACCAATATACCAAGTTTTTAGTATCTTGCCCTCTGGTTCAAGAAAGTCTGGCTTCCATGCCGCCTGATTTGCTGATATTGGATATTGAAGTAAACAATCAAAACAGCCTCGACTTTCTTCCGGCAATCCACTCACAATACCCGCAACTACCGGTCATCATAGCTTCCTCGCACACGAATGGAGCCGAGATTATCCGGAGCTACGACGCAGGAGCCAACCATTACATCAAAAAACCGTATGACATTACGGAATTGGTTTTTCAGATTAGAAGACTATTGCAACAACCTCCTAAGCAGACGCCTGCGATATGGGCAATCAGTACTTATCAAGTAGACACTGACAAACATCTTCTGATCTATTCGGATAAAAAGATTGAGAAATTACTTCCGAAAGAATTTCAGGTTTTGCGAAT
>ERZ773147.1689-NODE-1689-length-21934-cov-10.514237_pt1 | contig 21934 bp, 19 predicted proteins | sample MGYA00580851_ERZ773147 | MGnify/ENA primary metagenome ERZ773147 (study PRJEB29015, sample SAMEA2737818) | human gut metagenome | biome: human gut; feature: human-associated habitat; material: faeces | place: China | collected 2012 ... | reverse complement strand
AGTAGAACTCCTTGTTGATCTGCTCGTTGAGCAGCTTAGATACGTTAGCGTTCATCGTGCTCCTCCTTCAGTGTTGTTTTCTTCCTGTTCCCTGCAATCGGGACAGATATACCGGATTTTAAGATCATACGAGAGGATCTCCCGTCCCAGCGCGTGCTCGATCCGGCTCTGCATATCCGGCAGGTGAACGTCCGCGATTTTCCCGCACCGGCTGCAAATCAAGTGATCGTGCCGTTCCGTTCGGTCGTACCGGTCCGGCGAACCCGACTCGGTGATGCGGTGCAGCAGACCCTCCTCCGCCAAGGCGTTCAGATGCTTATACACGGTGCCAATGGCGATGCTGGGATGCTCCTTTTTCATCTCCATGAACACCTGCTCCGCCGTGGGATGCCGCTGAAGCTCCGTTACGGCGGCCAATATCTCCTCTGCGTATTTAGACATTGCAGCCCCTCCTTATAAGAATAAGAATTATTCTTCGCGTTTAGTATAAATCAAGGGTTCTTGCCCTGTCAAGAGGGAAAGAGGGGCTTAACAGAGATTTTGCGGATCATTTTTCGGCAAAGGCCCTTCACAACTCCCGGACGAAGGAACCTGCGGCGCTTTCTCATAAACTACACGGTACAATGCAAACATCAGCGATGTGATCGCCCAGGATACGGGGTAGCAGAGCAGCACCATCATGAGCGTCGGGCGCAGCGGCGCTATGAGCAATACCCATATCACGCGGGTGACGCAGCAGCCTGCCAGCGTCATGAGCATGGGACGGAAGGTGTCGCCCGTGCCCCTGACGGCTCCGGGCAGCACGCCGCCCGGGACGTATAGAATATAGAGCGGGGCAAGCACCGCCATGATACGGGCGCTGATGGCGATAACGCCTGCGTCCTGTACGAATATATGCGCCAGCGGCACATTCCACAGATACAGCCCGACGCTCAGCAGGCCTATGACCCCGATCGACATCAGGAGCGCTGTTTTTACTCCACTGCGCCCCCGGTCGTACCGCCGCGCGCCGTAATTCTGCGCAACAAACGTGGCCGCCGCGTCGCAGAAGGCGTCCGCAATGAGCCAGACGAGAAAATCCAGCTTGCCGCATACGGCCCAGGCCGCGATGCTGTCCGTGCCGAAGGGATTGATCCTTGACTGCACCAGCATATTGGCCAGAGGATACAGCGTGGACTGCACCGCGATGGGCAGGCCTTTTTTCAAAATCGGGGCAAGGCTCTGTCCGCGGATGCGCAGCCTGTTCAGGCTGATTTTGCAGGGGAGATTTGTGCGAGTGAGGGCGGACAGCATGAGCGCAGTGCTCAAAAGCTGAGAAAAAACCGTGGTCAGCGCCACGCCCGCAACGCCCCACCTGAATACCGCCACGAACAGAAAATCAAGCGCCACATTCACGCCGTTGGCTATGAGCAGAAATACGAACGGCGTTTTAGAATCCCCGACCGCTCTGAATATCCCGGCGCCGATATTGTAAACCATAGAGGCGGCCATGCCGGAAAAATATATCTGCGTATAGCGCAGCGTCATGGGGCAGATATCCTCCGGCACATTCAGCAGCCGTATGCAGGCGGGCGCAAGCAGCACGCCCAGCAGCGTCAGCAGCAGTCCCGCAAAGAAACTGAACAGCACCGCCGTATGGGCCGTTTCAGCCAATGCTTCGCTTTTCTTCGCCCCATAATGCTGCGATATGAGGATTGTCGCCGCCGAAGCCAGGCCTGTAAAAAACACCGTGGGTAGCCGGATGAGGTTATATACCGCGTCGATGGCGGCAAGCGCCTGCTTTCCGGCAAACCGGCCGACGATTGCAGCGTCAGCCGTGGTATAGAGCTGCTGAAACAGGCTTCCGGCAATGATGGGCAGCACGAACAGCACAAGCATTTTACGGACGGGGCCTTCTGTCAGGTCATAGCTTCTTTGCTTCAGCAGCATTGTATCCTCTCCTTCGTCCCGCAGGTATTTCTGTTGACAATTCTACCACGTTTGGTACAATAGATAAAACGAATTATCCGAATCGTTTCTATTCCATATAAGAATCGGAGGGCACCCATGAACACGGAACAGCTTGAAACCTTTCTTGCTCTGGCGGAAACGAAGAATTTCTCCCGCTGTGCGCAGCGGCTTATTATCTCCCAATCCGCCGTGAGCAAGCGCATATTTGAGCTTGAAAAGGAATTGGGACAAACGCTGTTTCACCGCAGCGGCGGCGTGGCGCTGACCGGCGAGGGCAGGGCGTTCCGCCCCTATGCCGAGCAGATGCTGAACCTTCGGGAGCAGGCGGCGGAAAGGCTCAAACGGAGTTCCCAATATGCATCGCATCTTTTGATCGGCTGTACCTACGCCTATTACGACATGCGCCTTGGCGCACAGATAGACGGCTTTGCAGGGAAAAATCCCGGCTGCTCCGTCAAGGTAAGGCTCGCCCATTCCGGACAGCTGATCGGCTTGCTGTTGAAGTCCGCACTGGATGTTGCCTTTACCCATTCGCCCATCGAATATCCGGAGTACACCTGCGAATCTCTGGGCGAGGAGGAGGTCATCCTCGTTACGGGAAGCAGCAACGCCGCCTATCCGCATGGGGTAAGCGGCGCGGAATTGCAAACGCTCGATATGGTGGACTCCAATTTTCTTTACGCACCCACGCGGCTGCGCCTGTTCCCGCCCCCGCATCAGGCGCAGCTGAGCGTGGATATCGCCTCCTGCGCCATACCGCTGATCAGAAGCTCCGGCAGGTTTGCGCTGCTCCCGAGGGGAATGGTCGAGGCCGAGCTGCGCTCCGGCACGCTTCGGGAGGTTATTATAACCGATGAAAGACTTCCGCCCGTGCGGAATTTTGCCGTTTACAGAACCTCATCCGGAGAGAGGGAGCTGATCGAGCGGTTCCTGTCGGTAACGGAGCGGTTGTAGCTGTCCGCGAACGGATATCATAATATGCACAATTCTCGGGATAACCGATCGGCTCTGAACATTTTTTCAAAAGAGCAAAGCGCACAAAAATTGGTTTTTTCTTCTTAAATGGCTTTTTAGTTCCGTAAAATTTGATTTGCGGAGGGATATTTTTGAGAACATACAAGGATGAAGAGGAAGGCATGTTACAATACGAAGTGCAACACCGCCCCAAAAAGAAAGACAACGTGAACACAGGGGTGTAAAATGCAGCTACCGACAAACACAACACGGAGGTAAACACGTTGTACTACACGTTCAACTGAGAGTCAGTAATGCGTAAAAAAACAAAGTGACCAAAGCCAACCGTTCCTAGTCGACAGTAGGGGTTGATTCTATGGATTCTTGTTTTTTTACTTCCGTCTAGTCCTGTCGGCTCGCATCTGTATGATACTGTCCGGTAGCCGGAGGTATTGTAATAAACCTCACCCCCGCTCGCCTTGGCAAATTCCTTGGCGGGCGGGGGTGTTATCGGGAGCTTAAGTTAGATTGTTCGGCTTACCAGTAACGGGGGTATCTGCCGTAGCTTTGCTGATGCTCGGCGTACTTCCACCAGGGAACCTGATTATAGAAGTCCGTCAGTTTCCCCCACATTTGGTCGGCAGCCGTGCCGGACTGGACGTACACGGTGACGGTGTACGTCTTTGTAGTGCCGTCGGCAAGGGTTACGGTGTAAGTTACAGGCTTTGAGAAGTTCTGCATCACGCCCGAACCCGGGGTCATATCGGTAATGTTGTTGCCGGATATAACGGGCACAAGCTTGGATACATCCGTACCGTAGGGCATTACGACGGATATTGTGCCGTTGGTCTGATTTATGCTGCCGGATACGCCGTTTATGCTGAAACCGGTTATACCGTCAACGGTAGTGGACTTGGTTTCCCATTTGCAGGTGAGCGACACGTCGCCCGCGGGCATGGTGAAGGTAAAGTTATCTATCTTCTTGGTTTCACCTCCTGCTACGGCAAGCGTATAGGTAAGAGAGCCTGCAACCAACTGCATCCCCGCGTCCGGAGTTGCGGTAACGGTTATGGTATCGCCTGCACCGGCAGTAGTCTTGCTGGCAGTCAACGTGCCGCCCTTGGGCGCGGATATGGTTATCTTGAATTCGCCCGGCTGCTCCGTGCCGCCGCCGAATGCAGGTATATCCACCTTCAGCGCCGCGCTTTCAACGCCGCCTGCGTTTTTGACGATTATGTATATCTCCCTTGCGCCTGCGGTCAGGTTATTGAGCGTTATTACGTTTTCACCGGCAACGGCGTTCTTGCCGTTCTTGGTGGTGTCCACGGTGGGGGTTGTCGCGCCCTTGTTCACCACGGCGTAATAATACGTATGCTCTTTCTTGTTATGCTCCGCTGCATACGGGTTCCTTCCTCATCCCCGCAGCGCGATATTTCGTGCGGATGGTTTGCAGCCTTCCATGCATACGGCAGTAAATTTATATATGAAAAACACACCGCTCCCATGCAGGGGTCCGCGGGCGCTTCTCTGTGCCAGTTCGCGTGGCGAAGCCCATTCCGTGCAGGTCTTCTGACTCAGGCCTCATGCGCAGGCTGCGCCTTCCCAAAATCGCTTCAGTGGCATATGCAGCCGACTCGTCCTTTACAGCGGCGCGTCCGTGCGGGGATCTCACCCGTCTTCCCTCTTAGCCGCCCACCTTCGGGCGGAACATGGAACCTGTTTATTCTTTTCTTTGACATTATCACCCCATCCCTCGTTTGTCAATCTTTACCATGCGTTTTGGGTGTTGGTAATTTTTACCAATAGAAAGGTTGACGGGCTTGAACTGCACCTCGTTTTTATGTTCGTTCTATTGCGCAAATTATGGGGCGTACGGTCTAGGAATGAGAGGGTGAAACGGAAATGAAGATACTTGTAATGAAGAGTGTAATGATTGCGTGAATTCGGGGCGGGAGGTCCGGAAGAACAGCGAGATGCAGAATTTGTGTTAGCATTAAATGCAGTATATGCAGTTGTTGTTATTCACCGCAATGTGCCAAAACTTGAATTGTTGAATATTATCTCATATAATATTTTTAAGGTATGTCTTGTCATCAAGGCGGCTGTATTATTATATCTAAAACGGTTTTTATTTTACCATTTAATGCATTGGAGGCTGATTGTATGTTCTACTCAGATAAACCCATTGGTTCCAATAACGAAGATATGCTCAACCGAAAAGGTTTTGCTAAGATTTTAGCGCGTACTCTCGTACACCTGGAAAGCAGAGATACTTTCACGGTTGGGCTATTTGGAAAATGGGGCAGCGGAAAAACTTCTCTTGTTAATATGACTTTAACAGAGATAGAAAGTATCCAAGCCGAACGTAAAACTGAAGATCAAATCATCGTTGTACATTTTGAACCATGGAATTTCACGGACACTAATCAGCTGCTAACGCAGTTTTTTATACGCTTGGCAAACGAGTTTCAAAACAAGAAAGATAGAACCCTAACCAAAATAGGCAAAGCATTAGAAAAGTATTCTGATTGCAAAAATCAAAGCTACAAATACGAGCAGAGCAACAGCGATGATTTTCAGCACACGCCGCGTCCGATGGTTTCTGATGGCAAGCTGCGTGTTGATGCGGGACAGTTCTTTTGCCAACCGGTTCGGTTCTTCTTCGTTTTCCACCTGGGTTCCAAGAAGCTCGCTTACGGTCGTTTCGAGAATGACGGCAATTTTTATCAACTGTTCAGAATCAAGAACAGACATTCCGGTTTCCCTTAGTTAAAGATATTGTTTTATCTGAGTGCCAGTTGCTGCTGACACTCAGTTTTTTTGTATCAATCAATTTTGCCGACAAAGCGGTAGTAAATCTCTATTTTCTGTTCACGAAAGCCGTTATCGTATTTGACTGCTTCATGGACTACGATTTTATTAATCATGCTGTTCAGTAGTTCTGCGGTCAGTTCCGTAGGCTCAGAATACTGTTTGACAATCTCAATCCATTTCCTTGCATCTTCCACGGACTGTTTGCTTTCTGATAAGGCCGCTTTGAGTTTCTGGATTTTTTCATCCAGTTCAAGCTGCTCCATCTGATATTTCTGAGACAGCATATTGAAGTTGTACTCGGTAATGCGTTCGGAAACTCTGTCCTCATACATTTTGGCAAACAGCCTATCAACCTCTGTCTTGCGCTTCTCAGCTTTTGCAAGCCCCGCTGTGTGTTTCTTCATGGCAGCGGCTCTTTCCTTGTCTCCAGCCTTCAGGATGCTCTCTAAGATCTTTTCTTCATCCTCTCGGGCAGCTTTTGTCCAATGCTGAACTCGGAGCAATACATAGGTGTAAAGCGTATCGTAGCGGATATAGTGCATGGAGCATTTACCGGTGCCTTGTCCGAAATTACTGCAATGGTAATGACCATACGGCGTTTTATTCTGACGATTCTCACCATAGGCAAGAGACCAGCCACAGTCAGCGCATTTTATAAGACCGGAGAAAATCTTGGTAGTGCCATCTTTCTGCTTTCTTCTGCGGGAAGCAATCTGCTCCTGCACATGATAGAAAACATCTTTGGAAATGATAGGTTCATGTGTATTCTCGATACGAAACCATTCTTCCTTTGGCTTGCGGATTTTCTTTTTGTTCTTGTAAGAAATGTTGGTCTGCTTGTTGTGGATGCTGTTGCCGATATAGGTTTCATCTTTCAGAATTTCCTTTACCTGACCGATTGACCAATCGTACTGTTTTTCCTCTGGGGCATCTGCGTAGATGTGAGCAAATGTTCCGTATCGGGTGTAGTTGAGCCAACCGGATGTGGGAACCTTTTCTTCAATAAGCCTATGGGCAATACTTGCAGCACCGGAACCATGATAAGCAAGTTCAAAGATTTTCTCGACGATCCATTTGGTTTCCTCATCCACCACAATAGCATTTTTGATTTCAGGATGCTTCTTGTAGCCCAAAGGTGCGTAAGTACAGATACGTTGACCGGCAGCGTGCTTTGCACGAAGCGCAGCCTTTACTTTACGGCTGGTGTCCTTGGCAAACCATTCATTGAACAAATTTTTGAAAGGAACGAAATCACTGAGACCTTTTTCGGTATCCTCATTTTCTGTAACAGCGATATAACGGATATTCTTCTCTGGGAACACAAATTCCAGATAGTAGTCCATCATAACGTGTTCACGACCAAAACGGGAAAGGTCTTTTGTGATGATGCAGTTGGTCCTTCCCGCATCCACATCGTCTATCATTCGCTGAAATGCTGGTCTGTCAAAATTCGTACCAGACCATCCATCGTCAATATACTCGTCCACCACATGGAATTGGTTGTCACGGGCAAATTGCTGTAAAATGGTTTTCTGAGTTTCAATACTGACGCTGTCACCAAAGTTTTCATCGTCACGGCTTAATCTATAATATAGTGCGGTATTGTATGGTTGCTTCATTCTAATCCTCCTTCTTTGAAACAACCCACGCTTACAATACTTCGTGTCTGTATTGTACAATATGCGGGAGCTGTTTTCAATTTTGTCACCTACAAACTTGACATTATTTTTTCTATGTCTTCACCGCAAAACGGATTACATCTTCGATCACGTCGCCAACGGTCTTTCCGTTGTCTGCGAAATGCTCACTGATGGGAATGATTGTTTTACCAACAATCAGATAATTCACTCCATCCTCTGTGAAATAAACAGAAGTATTTTCAAGTGTAGGCTCCGGTTCTTTCCATTCATCATCAAATCGGTGGTTCCATTCTTCGATGACTTCTGGTGGTGGATTTAAAATAGGATTGAAGCAGCTGCTCCATACATCCAGTTCATAATCGCTGTTTTCATAGTTGATTTCTTCATAAGCAATTTTGTGGTTCATTCATTTCCTCCTTCGTGTGTTGTCTGTTTACTTCTGCCCAATTCGGGTAGAAGTAAAACAAAAAAGCTGCCACACAGAGCATCAAGAAATAAGCACAAGAACACTTGCACTTATCTGATGGTTCTATGTAACAGCCAACGTGAAGAAGGACTCGTCCCTTCACAAATATGTCGGACTTCAAATCGGGTAATCCCGCAAAACTATAAAATCAATCTCGAACCGATATTCAATTTTCTGCGTTTATTCTACTTGATAATTGTAGAAAAAGCAAGTATGTCGAGGAGTGCCGAAAAAACATTTTTCACTTCAGCGCAAGTTGCACAGAAGTTATTTTTTATCATGTTACTTCTGGACAAATTGGCCAGAAGTTGCACTCTCGGAAACGCTCAGAATGAGCGAGCAGCCATCATCGAAAGATGATGTTCGAAGGGGATTGGGGATGTTGCCCCAACAAGCACTTTTTGCAAAAGCACCGAAAGGTGATTTTGTGAAAATGAGTGAACCTGTACAGGTTTACACTGCTTGCCAATTTGTGAAGGGGCAAAATATGGCTCTAATTTATTTCCAACTTGGGAATAATTCCGCTATGCCACCTGTGTCCAATTCGTCCACAAGCCGAAATGTTCTTTTCCCATATTTGAACTTGTGCCCAACTTGGGTACAAGTGAAATTAAAAGTTCTCACGATCGGACCTGTTCCCAAATCGGGAACAAGTCAAAGAGCAGGAACCGTACCTCTCGCCAATTTGGCGAGAAGTTATTTTTATTCCCGACGAGTTGTCGGGAAGCTGTATGGTAACTTCAGACCAACTTGGTCCTAAGAAATATTGTATCGTTGCGAAAAAATGACTTCGTCCCAAATTGAGACGAAGTCATTTCATATAATTTTTATACTATGCTACCCAGTTATAACCGGTCATTGCCTGATCCACAATATGGTCAAATACAAGCGTACTTTTTCTCAAGAAAACTTCTCTGTCATAGCTTTCCGGCAAGAACTTATTTAGGATATAGACAATCTCACCTTTTACTCGCTCCTTTGGCTGCGGATCGTTTTGCCATCCCACAATGAACAACTCATTGCGTTTTTCTGTAAGTGTGTTGTAGAGTTCTTTTGCTGCCAACTTCACATGTTTTTCTTCATCGGCAGTAAGTTGCTCTTTTCTAAGAAGGTCAAACAACTCCAATTCAGCCTCCGACAATTCTTCCTTAATATGACGTTCTTCTTCGGTACGAAGTTCTTCCATCAATTTCAGAAGTTTCTCATAAAAATCATCGCTTTGAGAGCCACCAGCGTTGTACTCGTCAATGATGTTTCTAAAACGCTCCGCAAATTTTGTACGGGTTATGTTGCGTCGCAGCATTTTCTGAAGCTTTTCTTCGATGTATTTACGAAGATTTGCAATTTCAAGATTCTTATTCTTCAACCTTTTAAATTGAGATCGGAGTTCATCAATATCCAGTTTGGATAAATCAAGTTCTTTTCCCGCTTCTGTGATGGTATATTTTCTCGCATCAGTGGCAGTAATAACACTCTGATCTAACAGTTCGTTGATTCTGGCTTGTGCTGCTTCAATCTTTTCCGGACGGATTTTGCCATCAATGATTCCCTTCAAATAGAGGATGGCATCTTTGTATGCAGGCTCAAAATCCATCTTGAAAATATCCGGTCGTAGGGATTCGTACAGACCATCAACGGTATTTGCCATTACAGCAAACTCATTCTTCACATCATCATTACCAACAATGGTATTTGCATAATCCTCAAACAGAGACAAATTCTTGAATGTATCGCCATCTTCAACAACCTTATTTAGATCTACGTCATGACTCATGCAGAAAGTTTTGGTCAGGTCGATTGCTTCGTGCAGCTGCCCCAAAAACTTGTCCACGTCTTTTACTGGCATTAAGCCACCGTCATCAGACGCATAATCAGCCAGAGCACGTTTCAGATACTTGAACACATCCAAATAGTCGATGATTAAACCACATTCCTTGCCGTTATATACACGGTTGGCACGGGCAATGGTCTGCATCAGCGTATGACCTTTCATCGGCTTATCCAAATACAAGGTGGAGACAGACGGTGCATCAAATCCTGTTAGCCACATAGCGCAGACAAAAACCAATTGTAACGGATTGTTCGGGTCTTTGAAGTTATCCTCGATGTCAAAACCATTTTCATCAACCTTGTTCATACGGTCACGATGCGGTTTTATGGACAATCCTTCTGCTGCAAATTTAGCTTCTTCGTCGGCATCTTCACTGATGACAACAGCCATTTCCACTTTGCGCATATAGTCAACAAGATCTTTCAGACGGAGTTTCTCAGCAGCATCCTTGGTTTTGGTGATCTGCGCATTTAACTTTTTAATTTCTTCTTTCCAGTAATAGCTTACTTTATCGTACATCTTCACGGCAGTAAACTTGTCTACGGAAATAACCATGCCCTTTCCTCGGAAACCACGGCGAGGGAAATGGTAAACTATGTGCTGAGCAATGGCATCCAGACGATCATCACGCTTGATGACTTCCAGTTCCTTTGCATAGTGATTTTCCAGACGGCGCTGTTCTGCATCCGTCAGGTTTTCTTCTTCCAAAATTTCCGCAAAATCAGAATCAAGGAAATCGTTCTGCAACTCTACTTCAGGTACACGCTTCACATAGTAGAGCGGTACGGTAGCGTTATCCTTGATAGATTCTGCGAAATTGTATTCGCTGACATAATCACCAAACCACGCATTGGTCAGTCGCTTTGCTCCAAGCAGAGGTGTCCCTGTAAATGCCAGGAACTGTGCGTTCGGCAAGCCGGTGCGCATATTCTCTGCCAAATCTTTGTACTGAGTACGGTGAGCCTCGTCAACGATAACAATAATATCGTCACGCTCAGACAAAACAGGATATTTCTTTCCCTTGTCATATCTGAACTTATGAATCAGTGTAAACAGAATAGATTTGTTGGTTTTCAATTCTTCACGCAACTGCTTGCTGTTGGCAGGCTGTACCTTGTCCTTATCGGTAATAAATTCGGTACGCAAGAAGTTCTTATAAATCTGCGTATCCAGATCTTCACGGTCAGTAACGATAAGGAAGGTAAAATTGCCAGTACATTTATGCTTGATCTTACGTGCAAGCATAACCATGGAATAGCTCTTACCGCTGCCTTGGGTATGCCAGAACACACCCAGCTTACCCTTCAATTCCTCACGACGCAGGAAAGCATTGTAGGCATTGTTCACGCCAAAGAACTGATGATTCTTTGCAATGATCTTTGTTCTGCGGCGATCGTAAAGAATGAAGTTTTCTATGTAATCCAGCAGATTTTTCGGTTCACAAAGACCGGCAATAAAATACTCCAAACTGGTACAGTTCTCTCGGATGGCTTTTCTGTCCGGGTTTTCCTTTTCGTTCTCCACCTTCAGCCATTCAAAGAAAAACTCATACCCTGCGGCAAAGCTTCCCAGACGAGTTTCCATACCATTAGACAGAACACAAATCTGGTTGTAGTTGAATAGATACGGTATATCCTTCAAATAATTCTTCAGATTGATGTCATAGGCATTCTTTACCGGGATATTGCTGTTTTTCAGTTCAATGAAAACCAGCGGAAATCCATTGATGAAGATAATCAGATCCGGTCTGCGCCAATGCGTTTCTCCTTTGATCCACATTTGAGAAGCTACTGTAAATGTATTGCTCAAAGCATCGTTATAGGACAACAGACGAAGGATATTAGAGGTTTTCTTGCCGTCCTTGTTGTATTCCACAGTGATACCGTTACGGATCTTCTGATAGTTCTGGTAATTGGTCAACATTAAATCTCCGGAAACAGGAGTATGACACAACTCGTCCACCACCGTGCGAACGGTCTGTTCCGGAATATTCGGATTGATCCGGCACAGGCTTTCCAACATCACATCCGGCAGAACAACTTGTTTCTTATCTTTACGTCCGGTTCCGTCAGGAAGTGTATCCGGCTCTTCTGTCATACAATTCAGAACAGTATAATTATGCCGCTCATGCAAAGCCTTGATAGCAGCTTGCTCAATCATATCTTCCGTTATGATTTTCGGCATAGAATCACCTCCTATTTCGTTACGCTCTTTGGAAGATTACACGTTCGAGTTCTTTATATACTTGCATAGAATCGTCAATTACTTTTGCCAAATTCTTCTTGAATACTTCGGCATTGATGCTTCCGACAATACCACAGAAATTACGAATATGTCCGGTGTTGTCTTTTATCTGCTGATTGACAACATCCGTAACAAAAGCATCGTAGGCCGCCTCATCAAAAGTCTTTTCATTGATCTCGCAGTATTTTTTTAGAACCTCTTTATCGTATAAGTAATTTTCAATTTCAAAACGATTTAAGACCCTATGATTTTGTGGATTATTACTCAGATACATCTGTCTATCGGCTTCGGTGGTGTCTTTGCCGGATGCCATATCTCTATCTTTTAAAACCAGTATTTCGACATCTGAGAACACCTTTGAAAGAATACTGATAGCAATTTCGCTGCGTTGATCAAGTTCGGTATTACCACCACTCGAAATAAATAATGTATCTGGGTATTTTTCGCCGAAAATACTATTGAACACTGCTGCATCAAATCCGCGTTCTCCACCCGTGCGGGTTGGCTCTGCTCGTCCCTCACAATAGACAATACACTTTGGAGAAACAAGCCCGGTTAAATCATCCAAGGCTGTTTCAAACAGATTTCGCCAATTGTTTCGGCTTTTTACCATCGGAGTAAGGGTATAAGCCTGAGATGCCCATTTGTTATCTTCCTTGAACTCAATAATCTGAGATACTTCGTTCAATTCATCCTGCAGTGCTCTCAAAAAGCCAATGCTATGTGTAGCAACCCAAATTTGACAGTTCTCAGGAACCATCTTATTTATTTCAATTAACAGTTTTCTTTGAATTGCGGTATTAAGATGAAGTTCCGGCTCATCAATAATAAAAATTGAGTCCGTATATTCATCTTTTCGCAAATACAAGTCAAGGAGAATATCAACAACTTCCTTTTCACCGGAAGATAATACATTGTACTCAAATGCGTTTGTTGTATCGTCTTTCTTAAAGAAGAATGTACCCTGTCCTGCTTCAATATTTCCAAGATTATCAACTTTAATCTTTAAGCAGTTACTTACTGCATTATTTAGTTCACCAATAATATGTGCTTTTGCTTCGGATGGACGGCAGTCGTTGTCGTTCATATACTTATCGTACTTTATTTTCAATCTACGATAGCTTTGTTCTATTCTCTGGTCAATATCAGCAGCTGTTGTTGCTCCAAAATCATTTTTTCTGATTTCTGTTACTGCCTTGCTTTCTTGCACATTTAGGTTGCCATTATATCTAAAAGAACTCCTAAAAGAAAACAAGGTGTTTCCTAAACCATCTGTTTCCTTTGCGTTTCTAACCGCATCAAAAGTACCAGCATCAAAAATAATTTCTACATTCTTATAATTATAATTTACCTCTTTATCCAGAGAATGATAAACATATGTTTTGTTTCCTGTGTTACCAATTCTGTTATAGGCATTATTATGGAAAAGCATCGCATCAAATACGCTGCTTTTACCACAACCATTTGGACCCACTAAAGCAATGATGCGCTTAGGTGTTTCACCAAGGTCGATAGTAAGATCGGAAAATCTTTTATACTTTTTGAGATGTAGCTTTTTTATCTTCATCTTTTTACACCTCCACTTTTGAAAGAAGTAAGTTATTTAACCTTTTCCCATTTTTCAATCAAGTAGTTTACAAATGCAGAGCAGGAGATCAGCATATATTTTGCATCCTCGCTACTTGCACCGGCAAAATCAATGCTGCCATGGCGGATGCCACCCTCATCGGATGTATACCCATACAGACTGCTCATAGCGCTTTGAAATGCCTTATGTAGTTTGATTCCCTTGCTTTCCAACTTCTTTAAGGCATCGCCCAAAGTAGCTTTGGGATTCTCGGTTATAATGCAGCACATTGCTTCTACTGCGCTAATAGAATCCTTAATTGTATTTTCGTAATCAGGTGCTTTTCTATTAGAAAATGAGTCTACTGCTTTTCTAATATGAGTTCTTGCTGAGTCATACGGAATGCTGATAGCTTCTTCAAGTGCTTTTAGCTCATGCTCTGAAACAATAGGCACAACAAGCTTGTCCATAATCCTATAGCCAGAAACTTCTTCTTCAAGAATCCTGTTAAAAACAGTTCTCATTTTTTCCACTGTATCTTCTTCAGAATTCATGAAGTACCTTTCGATAAAATCAAAAATCACATACCACTCTTTGGCGTCCATGATATATTTTTGTAACGCTTCTGCATTACGCTTTTTTATCAATTCATTTTTGGGGAATTCATAAGGGACACCCATCTCAATCATCATATCTTCGATGCCAGTAGTATAATTTGTCCAATCAATCGTATCATATGAATCAAATTCCTGCTTATAAAAGGCTGCAAGAATTCTCCTTTTCAGCGTGTCACTTGCTGTTTCTAACTGCAAAACGGAACTTTTATATCCATATCTTTGAGAAAATGTACTCATATTTACACCTCCAGTTTGCCGCTCATCAAGCGAGGTAACAGCATATCACGCTGCTTGGCGAGAGTTTGATTTTTCATAATAAGCAAAGAAATCTGATTGTAAATATCAGCACTCATTTCTGTAAAACGCTCCATCGTCTTTGTGTCGGACTTGATAATCTTCATACGCTTCATATCCTTTATCGGTAGTTGTGGCTGAGCAGAACCAGACGCATACATAGTCATAAGTTTCTGTAGATACTCGTGACGAAGTGAAGTGTAGATGTACTCCGGAGAAACTACGCCCAAATTGCGCAGAATAACCATACCAGAATTGATGCGCATTTCAGAAAACGTCATAGTTTCATTGTAAAAAGCAACATTACCAACTGTACCTCTGGTTGTAAGTAAAACATCCCCATGCTGTACTTTACCCTTACGAAGAATAGCATCTTTTTCTTTGGTGATATAAGCGCAGCTTGAAAAATCAAACCCCTTCGTGGTAACATTACCTGCATTTAGGAACAAGCAATCTCCCTCAGGATAAAACTCTTCCTGTTTTGGGTAGTTCACACCTCGATCACCGTCGATAATATCGATTGCTTTTCCAAAACGTACATAGCTCCACCCCTCTGGTATTCCTTCCTCAAACTTGGCATTTTCATACCCGGGAAAGCGGAAACGAACAAACCATTCCTTGTATAGTTCTTGCACTGTCTGCTCCAACAGCTCAATTCGTTCATTATTTGCCTTAATCAACTCATCATACGAGGACAAAATATCGGCAATCTTTTTCTGGGTCGGAAGATCTAAATTCGGAACCCAGTACTTCATAATTGCATTTTGACTTCCTCTGGGCATTTTAGTTCCTTTGGCAGTCACAGTCGAGTAATTGAAAAAATTATTATCAGAGAGAACATAATATAGAAACTTGCTATCAACTGTTTTTCCTGCCTTTACAACCAATACATCATTGGAACAGCCACCTTCTTGAGTTGCATACCATATTTTTTTGAAGTAAGGTCTAATATTAGATAACAGAATATCTCCTTTTTTATAAGCAGGAAACGACTTAGCGGACGCAACCGTAGTTGCATTTTCTACACCACCACGATTGGAAAGCATATTTTCGGTTGATATATAGTTTTCTTTATTAACTTTATCCGAGCCTATTCTATCTTTACGATATACGCTTACTTCAGATAACAGTTTATATTCCATCTACGTTTCCTCCTTTCTTGCATCTTTCATTAGAACAACTCCTTCAAATTGGAAGAAATCTTATTTTCTAATCCCTGCGCTTCTTCATTCAACTTGGAAAGAGCCGTGTAATATGCCATCATTCGCTCCTTGAACTCTTCCTGTGTTAAGCCGTCATCCTCAATCACAACGCCAACATAACGACCGGGGTTCAAAGAAAAGTCCTGATCACCGATACTGTCATCCTCGTAGCCAACAAACTTTCCGTTGTCATCGTAAACCTTACCAATGGCTGCTGCCTTGCAAAGGCCGACAACATCTCTGTATTTTCCTTCCGGGAAGCGTTCTGTCAGCCAGTCAATATTAGCCTGCCAGTAACTTTTAGGCATAATATCTTCATCGTCAGACAGTTCCGGCGCATCTGCTAATTTTGCACGATAATCAGCCAACAGAGCTTCAAAATCCTCGGTTTTGCCCTCATACAGTTTGGTAATGATGCCGAGATTTCGAATCTGTTCATCGGAGAATTTGCGGTGCGCACGGTCAATCTGTGTAAAGATATTTCTGGCATCAATAAACAGGATTTCGTCTTTCTTTACTTTCGCCTTATCAAAGAACCACAGGGTAGCAGGCAGCGTAACAGAGGTAAACATATTGGACGGCAGTGTTACCATCTGGCTGATAATGCCGCTTTCTATCAGCTTTACACGAATATCCTTTTCGCTGTTGCCAGCGTCAGATGCAGAGTTTGCCATAACCAGCGCAGCACGACCGGTATCATTCAGCGCAGTTGCAAACTGGTTGATCCAGAGATAGTTGCCGTTAGGAACGGTTTCTTTGGCATCTTTCTTCTTATTCTTGGTCTTATTCTGAGGAACACCGTATGTGTTAAAGCGAGGCTGATCTTTTACCTGATCCAGTTCTACACCGTCTACATTGAAAGGCGGATTTGCCATAACATAGTCAAAATTACCGAAGCTATCATAAGGATCACGATAATAGGAGTTTGCGTGGGTAATGGTGCCACGAACATTGTTAAGGACAAGGTTCATCTTTGCCAGGCGAACGGTTGCGCCCGTCTTTTCCACGCCATAAGCACGCAGATTCATCTGTTTGCCCTGAGCCTTGTGCTTTTCAATATAATGGGCAGTCTGAACGAACATACCGCCGCTACCACAGGCGGGGTCGAGAATCTTACCCTCAGTAGGCGCAAGAACTTCAACCATGTAGCGGACAACGGATGCGGGTGTGAAGAACTCACCACCGCCCTGACCTTCGGCCAGTGCAAATTCACCCAAGAAGTATTCGTATATCTCGCCGAAGATGTCCAGTTCCACATCCGCAGGAATGTCCTTGAAGTTCTTCAGGAGCTTTGCCAATACGAGCGGATCATCTTCGCTGTTAACGCTGTAATAAATATCTTTTGGCAGAGTATCTTCCAATTCAGCGGTGTATTTCTCGACCGCTTCCATAGCTTCCTTCACCTTCTTGGCAAGATCTTCGCTTTCAGGCAAATTCAGCAGCCAATCATATCGAGCTTCTTCAGGCAGATAGAAACCGCATTTTTCGATAGCGATTTCATGGATAGGGCGTTCCATACGAGTACCCTTGATAGAATCAAACTCTGCCTTGATCTCGGGTTCGAACTTGCTATATTTTACATCTGCAAATCGCAGGAAAATCAAACCGAGAATAGGTTCGGCGTATTCGGTGGACTTCAAACCAGAATTAGCACGTAGCTGATCGGCGGTTGTCCACAATGTATCCTTTAAGTTTTTCAACTGTTTATTAGTCATTTGTATTCTCCTCCGGCACATATTGCATTAAATCACCGTAATCGCAGTTCAACACGTCACAAATCCTGCCAATGATTGCAAGATTGACCGGTTCATCTCTGCGAAGCTTTGTCATTGTATTGGGAGCAATATCTGCCGCTTTTCGTAAATCTGCTTTACTCATCTTCTTATCGACAAGCAGTTTCCACATTCGGTTATATGAAATAGCCATGCGTCTACCTCCTGTTTCTGCTTTCACGCTTACTGTATATAATAATAGCAAATCTTATCGCAATTTTCAAGATACATTCGCAACTATATGCGAGATCAACCTTGCTTTTGTGATTATCAATAAATGGTCATTTCCCGTTACTTTCCTTCCGGAACGGAAAGGAAAGAATCAGTATCACTATAATCAGTATTATTAATATCAGTATTATTACATTGTGATTTTCACAGTTCTTGAATTGTGAAAATCACAATTCTGGAATTGTCAAAAACACAATTCAAGAGTTGTGAATCTACATAGAAAAAGGCTGACCATGTAGGCCAGCCTTCATTGCAATTCATGGGTTTAGTTGTAACTCAGTTCAGGAGCATCCACTGCTATTTGCGTACTGATTGGAACAGAGGACAGGGGAGCTGCATTTTGCGCTCAAACTCTTCGGAGAATTGATGCTGACATTGTTCCGTTTTCGGTAAACTCTCATTCATGGCAAGAGCAAATTCCTCAGCCGCCTGTTTCAATAATTCTTCGGACGACATATCAAAACCTCCCTCATATTCGTTTAACTATAATAACGTTTGAAAACACCGATTTTTGACAGTCAGAAAACATTTTTTGCATTTTGATAGATACAAAATGCCACCCGAAGGATCGCTCCTATGGGTGGCATCAAATCGTCTGTGTTCTTTATTCTTCCATGATTTCCAACATCATTCTGGCACCCAGCTTAAAGCTGTTCTGGAAGATCAAGCAGTCCGTAATGGTTTGATGCTCTCGGACACAATCCGTGTATTTCTCGAACAATGTTTTCTGTTCGTCCGTCATAGCTACTCGGAGTTTTTCTTCATTCCGGCAAATCAGTTCATTTAATTTCTTATACTCTTTACAGGAAGAAGTATCGTAGTCGGTAGGCTCAATATTGCCGTACCAAAATTCTTCAAGAATTTTCATACGATGTCCTCCTCATAGACCAGTTCCCGGAGGACGCTTTCTTCCGCCTGTGCTTTCAAACTATTCATATGTGCTACCCATACAAGCTGCTGTGTTGCCTTGTCTGGTGCAGGATTATTCGCCAACAACTCCTCCATCAGCAACTCCATTCGCTTCTCACAGGTCTGTTGTACTTCCCACAGATACAGAAACAGCGTTTCGTTCAAGATCATATCGTTGAAAAGTATCGGTTTATTCTGTTCAAGGAATATTCTACGCATCCTGCCATATTTTCCAAGGGCCTGTGTACTTGTATATGCCAACTTGATGTCAGGGATATAGTAATCACCGCATTGGGTATAAGTGAAGTTCTGAGCCATAATGATACCTCCAATAAATCTTTGATTTTCATATTGGAAGTAATGTAAGCGTGGGTTTTTAGTGTGGTATCTTTAAGTTTGGGAAACCCCCGTCTCCCTCCCGGAGACGGGATTTTTGCGCCCTCATGCCTTCCCCTATGCAGGGAAGCCTTGGACTGCGCAGATTCAAAGCCTCCCCTCTCAGGGGAGGTGGCTCGGCGAAGCCGAGACGGAGAGGTCGCGGCTAATTTGATACAACTTCTCAGTCTCGGCTGCGCCGAGCCAGCTCCTCCGGAAGGGGAGCCTTGATGCTCATCTATCGTTTCTTAAGAATTATTTATTGTTTTTCGATAAAAAATAATTGACAAACGATTTTCTCTGTGGTAGCCTGTAGCTACAGAAAGGATGTGTCCCCTATGAACTGGTCCAAAAACAGCTCGATCGAGCTTTCCCGGATCTGCGTCGTCTTGTTCATGATCCTCCTCGCTGCCCTCGATATCGGCTGCTACTGGGCCGTGCAGTGGTTCGTGGAGATCCGGCTGATGTACTGGCAGTACGGCGTGCTGATGATGGTCACGATCTACCTCTGCAGCGGCTTCGGCTGGGTGCTGCTCGTGCGGCTGTGGCAGCTGCTGCAGAATATCCGAGCGCAGCTCGTCTTCGACCCGAAGAACGTGCGGCTGCTGCGGCAGGTCAGCTGGTGCTGCGTCGGGGCCGGAGCCGTGTGCCTTGTCAGCTGTCTGTATTATCTGCCGTTCATTGCGGTCGCCATCGCGGCGGGCTTCATGGCGCTGATTGTGCGCATCGTCAAGAATATTTTCCAGCAGGCCATCGACATGAAGGCTGAACTCGACCTCACGATTTAGGAGGGTGCGGCATGGAAATTCTCGTAAATCTGGACGTGATGATGGCCAAGCGCAAAATTTCCGCCGGAGAGTTGGCCGAACGCATCGGCATCACGCCTGCAAATCTGTCCATTCTCAAAAACAACAAAGCCAAGGCCATCCGTTTTTCCACGCTCATGGCCCTGTGCCATGAACTCCGCTGCCAGCCGGGTGACCTGCTGGAATTTGTAGACGATCAACAGGAGGGTTCCGATGGAAGACCATAAAACCAACGAATTTCCCCGCTCGCCGGAAACACCGGAGTGGGCGCAAAACGCGCTCGTGCCGAAAAAGCCGCCGTTTTCCGCAAACCGGAGAGAGCAGCTGCTGGCGTTCGGACTGTATGTGCTGGCATATCTCTATCTGGGCTATCAATGGTGGGCACTGCCGCTGTTCACGGCCGGATTTATCGCGGCGGCAGAGTATCTGTTCCGGGAGCAGAAGCGCTCCTGGGAAAGCTGGGTCTGGCTGGGCTGCATGCTGCTTGTGACCGGCTGCATCGCTTGGCGCGGACTGCATCCGTACCAGTACGATTCGCGCTATCCCGAGTTCGTCAACCATGAATATATCCTTTCGGAGAAACTGCTGCTGTTCATCCTGCATATCTTCGCTGTCTACTGGCTTATGAGCCGTTCCGGGCGGCTGACCGGCAGTGAAAGCGGCCATCTGCTGCCGCTTGATGCGCTGTATGCGTTTGTGATTATCCCATTCAAAAATTTCTTCCTGCGCATCCGCTGCGTACTGTTTGCGCTGAAGCCCAAAAAGGAGCGGAAGATCAACGCAGGGGCTGTCGCAGCCGCCGTGCTGGCCGCGTTCATCGTGCTGGTGCTGCTCGTCATGGCCATGACGCAGCTGTCCGCGGCAGACGACACGTTCAGCAGCCTTTTGGAGGGCCTGCGCGACGCGCTGACACTCGATCTCGATCAAGTGTGGTTCTATCGCTTTCTCCTCAGTCTTCCCGTCGGAGCCTATGTCTTCGGCCTGCTCGCGGGCCTTGGCCGCGAAACGCCCGAGACGATGCGGAAACACGGCGCGTCCGCAGAAACCGCTCTGCCAAAGCTGCGCGTCGTGCCGGAGGCCGTCTGGCTCGCAGCGCTGGGCGTGTTCAGTGCGCTCTATCTCGCATTTTTCTTCGTGCAGGGCCGCTATCTGTTCGGGGCATTCACGCGCACGCTCCCGGAAAGCTTTACCGTCGCGGAATACGCCCGCCAGGGCTTCTTTGAACTCTGCCGCGTCATGGCGATCAATTTTACCCTCTTTTGGCTCGTCTCGCGTACCGTCCGGCGGGAAAGCGGGGCGGTACGCTGGATGGCGGCGGCGCTTCTGATTGAGAGCATGCTCTTCGCCGTCATTGCCTTGTCTAAGCTTGCGCTCTATATCGACTGCTTCGGCTTCACGCCCAAGCGCCTGCAGAGCACATGGCTCGTCTGCGTCCTCCTGTTCGGCAGCGCCTGCGCGCTCTATACGCACCTGACCGGACGGAAAAGCATGCGCATCTGGATGATCTTCGGTGCCGTCACGCTTGCACTGCTGTGCATCTGGTAAATTGTCGGGGATCCGCGGATTTTGTACGCAAAAAATCCGCGGATACCCCCTTGACAGCAATGTGCAGCTGTGTTATTATAATAAAGCTTTTTGAGAGCATTATATCGCGGGATAGAGCAGTTCGGTAGCTCGTCGGGCTCATAACCCGGAGGTCGGGGGTTCAAATCCCTCTCCCGCAACCATAAATCGCCGTATTTCGTGAGAAATGCGGCGATTTCTCTATCGTTTTGTTGGGATTTTGCCGTTTTGCTCATTTGCAATTCATGCTCCCCGTGGAGTCTTTACCCTGATTTGCTGGACATAGCTTCCATATTAAAACGCTTCAGAAGTTCTGATTGGAATGCTGCCGTTTGACAGCTTTACGCGCTATTTGCAATAAAGTATGCAATAGCGCGTTTTTTCGTTTTACGCCGTGTGGTTTCGGCGCTGCGGAAAGGTCGGTAAAACAACATCTGCAAACTTGGCGCGAGGGGCAGCACCATTTAATCTCGGCGCTGCATCCATCTGACCCATGTTAAGATAATCGCTCATCATGCCGATGGCCTCGCGCTCGATATCTTCGTTTTTGTGAAGATATTTGCGCGTTGTTTCAATCGACGAATGCCCCAGAATTCCCTGCACGATGTTGAGCGGCACCTTGTCTTCCACCAGCCGCGTCGCCAGCGTGTGCCGCAGCGCGTGGGGGTTGACCTTGCGAATCTCGCAGCGTTTGGAAAC
>ERZ773147.1680-NODE-1680-length-21979-cov-16.952472_pt1 | contig 21979 bp, 18 predicted proteins | sample MGYA00580851_ERZ773147 | MGnify/ENA primary metagenome ERZ773147 (study PRJEB29015, sample SAMEA2737818) | human gut metagenome | biome: human gut; feature: human-associated habitat; material: faeces | place: China | collected 2012 ... | reverse complement strand
CCCAACTGCACGACGATCCAGATGGTCGTGGCGCTGAAGGCGATCGAGGATCTTTCGCACATCCGCCGTGTACACGTTTCGACCTACCAGTCGGCCAGCGGGGCGGGTGCCGCGGCGATGGACGAACTGGTCGCGCAGTATGCCGAGCTGGGCGCCGGCAGGCAGCCTACGGTCAGCAAGTTCGCATTCCAGCTGGCCTACAACGTAATTCCCCATATCGACGTGTTCACCGATAACGATTACACGAAGGAGGAGATGAAGATGTTTCACGAGACGCGCAAGATCATGCATTCGGACATCGCCGTGTCGGCGACGTGCGTGCGCGTGCCGGTGATGCGTGCCCACTCGGAGAGCATATGGCTCGAGACGGAACGTCCCGTGTCAGTTGCCGAAGCCCGCGAGGCTTTCTCCAGGGCACAGGGCGTGGTGCTGATGGACGACCCGGCGGGCAAAGTTTACCCGATGCCGCTGTTCATCGCCGGCAAGGAGCCGGTATACGTGGGGCGTATCCGCAAAGACCTGACTTGCGAGAATGGCCTGACGTTCTGGTGCGTCAGCGATCAGATCAAAAAAGGGGCGGCGCTCAATGCCGTGCAGATATTGGAGACACTGGTCTGACGGCCGGAAATTTAAAAAACAGGAAAAGGGGAGACTGCGGGTCTCCCTTTTTTTCATACCTTTGTTCCCGGCGTAAAGTTCGTGCCCTATGGAATCCAAGTTTTCAGCCCGTATCGCTGAGTTGCCCGGCCCGGTGTGGGTGTTCGGGGCTTATGTCGTTTCCCGGCTGGGGGAGTGGGCGTTCGGGCTGCTCATGCAGTTCGTTTCGGGCTCGTGGCGGCTGGGCGGCGGCACGGCTTTGATGTTCCTGATCCCTGCGGCCGGCGTGGCGCTGCCCGTCTGCGTGCTGTGGGGCTTGGTCGGCCGGAGCCCCTACGGGTTGTCGCTGGCGCGCTGGTATGCCGGGCTGCGTGTGGTGTTGCATTTCGCTGCGCTGCTCATGCTGCTCTTTTCCGGATACGATCCGCATCTGTACGGAGGTACCGAAATGTTTATCCGGAGCATTGCCCGGAATGTCGTATATGGTGCCTTGTGGTTCCTCTTCCTGCTTTATCTGGAGCGCTCCCGTGCGCTGGATGCCGCGATGTCCGGGGAGCGCTGCGACCTGCCTCTGTGGTGCGTTGCCCTGATGGTTGTGGTGTTGGCGCTGGCGATGTAGGGCGTGCTGCCGGAGCCCTTGGCACGGGCGTGTGCGTTTTATTCTGCCGGCGATCGGAGACGGCTCGTTTCCGGGTCTTCGTATGGCACATTTTGGGCCTGAAGTTAGCGAATTAGAATTTTTTATTGTAATTTAGGGTCGCGACAGTCCCGAAAAAGAGGTGCCGAAGTTGTATTTTTCGAATATATTCACTATATTTGTGATACATACTGACTAACACGGAAAGTGTAAGTTTATTCTCGAGTGGTAAATCTTGCAAATTAATACTGAGAAGAGAATAAGCCGGCATTTCTCCGCGTCTTATCCGTTTACGGATATAGGCGTGGGACTGTTGCTTATTTTATTCTCGAGGTTTTGCAAGAACCTTCCCACTCTGAAATATAGCTACAGCACCACGCTTTCCTTTTTTTTAATTTTACATTTATTGCTTAGTTCCCAGGTGCGGGGGACTGTAGGAGCTATGTCCCATCATAAAGCATGCGATTCCTAACCCTTTTAATCTCAGCTATATTTATGAAAAACTGTTTCAAAACCGTTTTGGCCGCTGTGGCCGTGCTTGTTTGGCTGGGCGCCTCTGCCCAGGACGATCCTTCGAAGGAGACTGTCATCATCAATCCTTTTACGCACACCTCCGCTGTCAGCCAGGCAGCCTGTGACAACATCCGGGCGGCCGTCCTGTCGGGTTTTGCCGACCGTGGCCGTTTCCACATCGTCGACGCACTGACCGACGGTACGCTGTCGAAACTCTATGCCGACCGCAACGTCGAGGACGTGGTGAACGATGCCAACTGGAAGAGCGAAAGCGAAGCCGCCTACAAGGCGTTGGGCGCCAAGAAGGTCGTCATCGGACAGGCCAACAACGTTTCGTTCTCGCAGTTCAAGTCGGATATCGACGGCAAGATGTACAACAAGGCCGAGGTGACCTATTCGCTGAAGGTATATAACATTGCCGACGGCGCCATGATCGGTTCGGAAGACCTTTCGGTTTCGGGTATCGACGCCGATTCGAAGGACGGTGCATTCAACGACGCGATGAAAGACCTCCGCAAGGGCATGGTCGGGTTCGTGGACAAGCATTTCAAGTTCGAGACCTATATCCTCGAGCTGGGCGAGGCCGACAAGAAAGGCCGCGTCAAGGAGCTCTATATCTCGGGCGGTACGGAGATGGGCGTTGCCAAAAAGACCCGTTTCAAGGTATTCCTGGAGCGTAAGATCGGCCCGAAGGTAACCAAGTCGGAGATCGGCACCATCGTGGCCGTCGAGGTGATGGAAGGCGTTACCAAATGCCAGGTCGCTTCGGGCGAGGACGCCATCAAGGAGAAATTCAACAACGGCGACAAGCTGGTCGTCATCCTCGACAAGCAGGGGACGGCGGCGGGCGGTTTCTTCAAAGGGCTCGTCGGTGCATAAACTTACCGCATATAATTCTTCTGGAAACGATCTCCGGGGTGTCGCCGACGGTACCCCGGGGATTTTATCCGTTCAAACTTAAAATAATTATCAGATGTTTAGGAAGTCCGTATTGTCAGTCATCGTCGTGCTCCTGTCGGCGCTTTTCCCCGCCTCGGCACAGAATTATACGACCGATGCCATCCTGAAACGCACGACCGGAAAGATCGCTACGCTGGAGTGTTCGGGAATCGCCCGCACGAAGAAGGAGGCGATCGAGATGGCGAAGAAATCGGTGATCTACACTTATTTATATAACGGTATAGACGGCCTGAACGACAACAAACCCCTGTTGGGCAGCAAACCCTCGGCCGGAGCGGCCCAGTATGTCGGACAGTTGCTCGGGACGACCCGTTATGCCAACTACATCCGCAGCTGCACCATCGCCGACAAGACCAACAAGACCGTCGCCAAGGACATCCAGGTCTTTGCGACGATCGACCTCTACACCGAATCGCTCGAGCGCGACCTGGTCAACAACGGTATCATCGGGCGCAATGCCGCCGATATAGCGCTCTCCGAAACCCAGGAGATGATCGCCATGCCGACGGTGATGGTCGTGCCTTTCCGCAAGAGCGGCCAGTCCTACGAAGAGGCCATCCGCGACAATTCGGATATGCGCATGGCCATTTCGAAGGTCAACGAAGGTTTCATCAAGCAGGGCGTGGAGACCAAAGACCTGCTGACGTCGCTCAATAACGCCAATACCTATCAGGTGCGCATGGGCGACGGCATGTCGCTCGACGATGCGATCCTCATCAACTCGGGTGCCGACGTCTCGGTGAGCGTCGATATCAACCAGGATGTGAACGACGGCGGGGTGCGCGTGTCGCTGACCCTGCAGGCGATCGAGATCGCCACGGGCAATACGCTGGCCACCAAATCCGAAATTTCGGGGCGCAAACGCACGACGGCCGACGTGCTGTGCGGCGTGATGGCGCAGGCGATGGTCGGCGACTTCATGAAGCAGATATCCACACGCATGGCGACCAAGATTTCGACCGGGCAGAGCGTGGCCGTGCGCTTTACGATCGACCCCGGATCGGCCATCAACATGGATACCGAGATCAACAACATCATGCCGTTGTCGGACATCCTCGTTTCGTGGGTGAAGCGCCATGCCAAGAACGGCAAGTACCATACGCAGGGCCGCACGAGCACGCTGCTGGCCTTCAGCGATATTTTTGTGGACAACTCCATGGAGGACGGTATGCAGTCGGACGTCAATGATTTCGCGCTGGCGCTCTACCAGTACCTCAAGGGGCTGAACCTCTCCGTGTCGCGTACGATCACGGGTAATTCCATCGACGTAATCATCTACTAAACAACAGACCATGAATCTGCTTCGTAAACTATCGTTCTCGCTGGCGTTCGTGCTGGCCGCGCTGTCGCTCCGGGCCCAGGCCGTAATCGACCTCTCGGCCTATATCGACGATGAGACGGCCGCGCAGCTGGGCGACAACAATGCCGCGGCCCTCAAAAACAAGATCAGCAAGATCATCACCCGCAACGGCATGGCCGATGCTGCGGGGCTTTTCGTCGTCACGCCGACGCTTACGATCACCGACGACGGGGCGGTCGATACGGGGATGACCACGCTGCACGTGCTGCGTGCCGACCTGACCCTGTCGGTCAAAAACCTTTTCGAAGATACTGTTTTCGGAAGCCAGACCATATCGCTCCAGGCCAACGGCAAAAGCATGGAAGCCTGTATGCGGTCGCTGATCAACAAGGTGAACGTCAACGACGCGCGTTTCGCCAAGCTGATCGGTGACGTGCAGCAGGGCATCGCCGACTATTATACGCGCCAGATGCCGAAGATACTCGCCAAGGTCAACTCGCTCGTCGCCCGTGAGGAGTACGAGGATGCGATGGCGGCGCTGGCCGTGATTCCCGAGAGTGTCGACGAATACGAGGCGGTCGAGGAGCTCAAGGTGCAGGTCTACGACAAACTGCTCGCCGGCGAGGTGACCCGTGCTGTTGCCCAGGCCGATATTCTGGTGCGCCAGGGCGATATCGACGGGGCGCTGGAGTTGTGCCGTGCATGCAACCCCGTGAGCCCGAACTACGGCGAGGTGATCCGGTTCCTCAACCGCCTCGATGCGCAGGCTGCGGCGGCCGAAGCCGCGGCGATGGAGCAGGAGTTGCGGAAAATGGATGCCGAGGCAATGCGCGCGCGGACGCAGCAGGAGGCTGCCGTCGAGGCGCAGAGCCTCAAGGCCGAGCGTGCCGAGTCCTCTGCCAAGAAGGGCAAGTCGCTGGGCGAATGGCTCTTCGGACTCTGATCGAACGATTGTCTGATTAATCTGGAAGTACGATGAAAACCTGTCCTGTCTGCGGAAATAGAATGGAGGATTCGCAGCACCTATGCCCGGATTGCGGCGCCGACTACGTCGAGGCCGTCGTCAACGATATTGCCTCCGGTGCGGGGGCGGATTCCCGGCTGATGCTCGCGAGCCTCGAAGAGGGGCTTGCCGGGCTGGATGCCGTGCCGCTGCCCGCCCTGGGCGATACGGCCCGTAAGATGCTCCCTGCGCTGTGCGCTGCGGCGCTGGTATTTTGCCTGCTCGCCGGGGTCGCTACGGGCGCCAATATCTTCTACCTGCTGGCCGCCGTCGCGCTGGTGCCGCTGGTCGTGTCGCTGCTTGCCCGTATGCAGGGGAAACTGCGGTTGAGTTCCGGCGAAGTGGTCGTAAGGGCCGCCGCGCGGGTCTTTGCCGAGGATGCTGCTTCCGTGCGGGAGAGGTTTGCCGGAGATGCCGAGGCACTGGCCCGGCTCGATGCCATGCAGCTGCGGCTGGATGACGCCCTTGCACGGCAGGCGTCGGCGCATGCGCAAAACCGCCGCAAGGTGACGGTCATTGCGGCCGTCGTGCTGATTTGCTGCTGTGTGGGTGCCGGGGCATTGGCCGTGCGCAACCATGCGGCCCGCGAGGCCCAGGCCGCCTATGCGGCGCAGCCCGAGTGGGTTCGGTTGCGCGACAGCTACGCCGAAGCGGCCGGCGACGACGAATATGCAGGCAAAGACTTGCGGATCGCCGTCGTGCGTGCCATGCTCGCCGACGGGCAGGGCGCTGTGGCCGAGGATTTTTTCTTCGCCCATTGTCAGGGCAAGGTCGGGGATGCCGATTGCGCCATGCTGATCGCGGGCCATTACAAAGCGAAGAAGGATGCCGTTGCGCTCAACGCCTTTGCCGGCAAAGTGTCGCTGCGTTACGATTCCGATACGCAAAAGGTTAAATCCCTAACGAAGTGACCCGATGAAGCGTTTATTACCTATTTGGCTGCTTTTGGCGGCACTCTGCATCTCGACGGCGGCTTTCGCCCAAAAGGACAAGGTCGTCGAGGCGAGCAGCAAACGGAAGCCGGCATGGATCGGCAGTTCCGACCGGTCACATTTTGCGGTGACGGAGGTGGGGGAGACCCTTGCCGCCGCCTCGGGGAAATGCATGGCCTCGATCCGGCAGTATATAGTCAATGCCGTGGCCGTGAATGTCTCGTCCGCCGAGAAGATGGCGACGCGCCAGATCACGCGCGACCAGCTGGTCACGGCGATGAGCGACTATTCGTCGGCGCTGATGACCGAGGCCGGACAGCTGCCCTACCTGAACAACATCACCCTCTCGAACGCCGAGGCGGTCTACTGGGAGCGGATATACAGCAAGAAGACCAAGACCTACCGCTATGAATATTCGGTGCTGTACCCCTTCCCGGAGCAGACACGGCGGCAACTGATCGAGGCTTTCGTGGCCATCGACGACGCCAAGCAGGCCCAGTATGAACGGCTGCGGCGCGAACTGAGCACGATTACGGACATAGACCGTATCCAGCTGGCGGTAAACGAGCTGGACGGGTTGTACGACTATTTCTTCGACGCCACCCGCAAGGGCGATGTCGAGACCCTGCGGCGCAATTACCGGGCATTGTACAATGCCGTGTCGATCGAGGTGGAGTCCGAGGCGCCGGGCGAGTGCGTCTATTCCCTGCGGCTCGACGGCCGTCCGGCCACGACCGCCGTGCAGCCGCGCCTGAAAAGCGAATCGGTGCTGGAGATGGCCGTCAAGCCCTATGGCGACGGCCGCTACCTGCTCTCCTATGATCCGCAGTATGCTTCGCCGACCGATATCAACAAGATCGAAGTGCTCTACCTGTTCGGCGGTGCGCGCGTGTCGCAGACGATCTTTTTCAATCCGGCCGGGGACGCCGTTTCAGTCCGGCCCAAGGGCACGCTCAGGATCGAACAGTCCGGCGGAGTGATCCGCGGGACGATGCAGCTGCGCGTAAGCGGGACGGCGGCCGAGGTGCGGCGGATCGTGCTGTTCAACCCGGCCGACGGGGCCCGGATCGTGGCTGAAAGGATCGAACCCCCGCAGCTCGCCGGAGGCGATCGCAGCATAGCGTTCGAGGCGCAAGGCTCGATAAGCCCCGCAACCGACGGGGTGGACGTCCTCAGGGGAAGCATCGGATTCGGGAATCCCGCCGACGGGAAGGCCTCCGAAGCCGATTTTACATTGCACTATAAACTTACAACCAAATAATCCGAAAGATGAAAAGAACCCTTATTGGAGCTATCGCTCTCCTGCTCGCTGCCGGCGCCGTGTCGTGCAGTTCGTCGAAAAAGGCCTCCGGGCCCGCTGCCCCTGCGGGCATGGTCGAAGAGGTTATTCCGCTCAGCGGCGCACAGTACCGCAGCGATGCCGAATATTACCGTGCCGTGCAGAACGGCGTGAGCACCGAGCGCAGCACGGCGCAGAAGATCGCCATGCAGAATTGCCGCCAGGATCTTGCCGCGGCCATCCAGGCCGATGTGAAGCTCGTCATCGAGAACTATGTGAAGAACCAGGATACGGGCGTTGCTGCCGAGCACAAGTCGCAGTATCAGGAACTGGCTTACACGGCCGTCGGCCAGCAGTTGCGCGACGTGCAGGTCGTCGAGGAGAAGATGTTCCGCCAGGACAACGGCTCGTTCCGTTACTATGTCTGCATGCAGCTTCCCAAGGCTGCCTTGGAGGCAGCCATTGAGGATGCGATCGCTAAGGATGCCAAACTCAACCTGGAATTCGACCGCGCCCAGTTCAAAAAGATCTTCGAGGAGCAGATGGCTGCTTTCTCGCAGCAGTAGCCCTGTTGGCCGGCACCATGTCCAATCGAGAGACGGCGCTCCCCTCGTCCGAGGGAAGCCGCCGTCTTTTACCCGTAACCGCTCCGCCTATGAAACGCTATCTGACCCTGTTGTTGTCGCTGCTCTTCGTGCTCCCCCTGCCGGCCCAGTCCCGCCGGGAAGCATTGCTGGAATACCAGGCGCGCCGCAGGCAGGCCTATACCGAATTCCGGGACAACTACCGTAAGGCGTGCGCCGATTTCATGCGCAAGCGCTGGGAGGCTTTCCGCGCCGAGGCTCCGGTACCCGTGCCCGAACGCCGGGAACCCGATGTCCCCGTTGTAAAACACCCGGATGCGCCCTCCGCGCCGACGCAGGACAGGATGCCTTACGACAAGGTGATCGACCTGCCCGAGCCGGCTCCGGAGATGCCCGATGCCCCCGGGATTGCGGAAACACCTGTGCAGCGCGGCAAACCCGCCGCGGGAAAGGGGGCCGGGGATAACGGTGCGCAGGAGGGGCGGAAACCCGCCGCGGGGACGGACGCCGCGGCCCCGGCGGTGGACGTTTCGCGTCCCTGCAAGTTCACGTTCTATGGCACGGGCTGTTCCGTATCGCTGGCTGCGAAACACCGCTTCAACCTCGCCTCGGTGCAGGAGAACAGCGTGGCCAATGCCTGGGAAGGTGTTTCTGGAGGTGCATACGATGCCGTGGCGGCGGAGTGCGTGGCGCTGAAAAAGGCGCTGGGGCTCAACGACTGGGGCTATTACGACCTTGTGCGGACGCTCGCCGACGGATTCTGCGGCCCCAAAACGAACGAATCGGTCGTCCTGCAATCGTTCCTGATGGCCGAGGCGGGCTATAAAGTGCGCATGGCGCGCGGCGACGGCCGGCTGTTCCTGTTGCTGGCCACCGACGGACAGGTCTATGCCCGTCCTTATTTCAATATCGACGGCCAGGTATTTTATATCCTGGACGATGTCCTGCGGGCCGCGTCGTACAATATCTGCAATTTCACGATCCCCGGGGAGCGGCCTTTGTCGCTGGCGATGCCCGCGCCGCCCCTCTTCGCGCAGAAACCCGCGGCGCCCGCCGTCCGCAATTTCGACGGCGTGGTTTCGACGACGGTGACGGTAAACCGCAACCTGATGGATTTCTATACGAATTATCCGCCCTGTCACTGGAGCGTCTATGCGGCCACGGCGCTTACCGCCCCGGTGCGCGGACAACTCTATCCCCCGCTGCGCGCCGCAGTGGCAGGGAAGGGCGAACGCGAGGCGGCGGAACTGCTGCTGCACTACCTGCACAGGGCCTTCCCCTACAAGACTGACGAAGCGCAGTTCGGCGTCGAGCGGACACTCTTCGCCGAGGAGATGTACTACTATCCGTACAGCGACTGCGAAGACCGTTCGATCCTCTACGCCCGGCTGGTCAAGGATCTGCTGGGGCTGGATGTCGTGCTGCTCTATTATCCGGCGCATATCGCCACGGCGGTATGCTTCAAAGGCGAGGTGATGGGCGACTACATGCAGCTCGGCAACAAACGCTATGTAATCTGCGATGCGACCTATATCGGTGCCGGCGTGGGCGAGGCGATGCCCGACCTGAAGCGTACGCCGGCCCAAGTCGTCCGGATTGATTAACCCTTTAAAACCGATTCGCGATGTTTTGTCCCAATTGTGGAAAGAAATGCGGTGATAACGACCTTTTCTGCGGGGGATGCGGCACCAGGCTCCCCGCCCGCCCGGTGACGGCATCCCCGGCGGCAGACGCGGCACCCGTTGTCCCGGCTGCGGGCGATTCCCCGGTGGCTTCGGCCACGCATGGCGCCGGAATCCCCTCGGGATGCGGGGCGGCATCCGCCGCAAGCGCCCGGGCAGCCGCCCGGGCCGGTAGCGGCGCGGCCGCGGGCTCGAAGGAGCCGGCAGGGCCTATGGCCGAGGGCGTCATCTTCACCAACCTGCAGGCTCTGGCCCGCAAATTCGGAACCGATGCCGCGGCGGTGCGCAAGTTGCTCGCCGCCTATGCCGAAGCATCGGCGGCACACGGCATCCGTTACCGCATCGTCGATGCCGGCGACTATGTTTTTCGCAACCCCGAGGCCGGGCGCAACCGCGCCGTGGCGCTTTCACCGGCCGATTCGTGGGTCGAACACGGTTACCTGCTGGCGGACTATTACCGTTTCGGGCGCAGCACGGCCGACGATGAAACCAACTACCTGTTCATCGTCGGAGGCGCCGATGTCATTCCCATGCCCGTCCTGCCGCAGTATATCTCCGATCCCGATTACAGCGATACGGACATCGACTCCGATATCCCTTATGCCTACCTGCTGGGCGAACGGACTTACCCCATGCTGGGGACGGCCGAAATTTTCCAGTACGAACAATATTTCCATACGGGACGCCTGCCGCTGGCGCATGACGCGTCGCTGGACGACCTGGCCGGATACCTGCGCCGCGCGGCCAAAGCCCCCGGTTCGATGGCCGTGGGCAGGGCTTACGGGCAGACCGATCTCACGTGGCTTTCGGCCTCGGCTTCGGTCAGCGAGCCTTTCCGCCGCAACCGACTCTTCCGGGGTGACGTGCGGCTCGATGAGCGTATCTATACGCAGAACCTTTTTGTCAGCCCCTGCGTCGAGCGTTCGATCGTCGACAAGGTTTTCGACCGGGGTGCGGACTTCTACTATTTCAACCTGCACGGCAGCGATGCCCCGACCGCATGCAGCTTCTATGCTTCCTACCAGCAGCAATGTTACGAGGCAGTCACGCCCCGGCAGCTGGCGTCCGCCGAGAAACCGAACGTGGTGGTGACCGAGGCGTGCTATGGCGGAAAATTCCAGGATTACGGCCGCGGCGAGACGATGCTGCTCGCGGCGATGGGCGACATGACGCTGCTCTACCTGGGGTCGTCGCGCATCGCGTGGGGTGCTTCGAAGAGCAGTTCGGCAGCCGACCTGGACAATGCCGACCGCCTGACGAACGTCTATATGGCCAAATTGCTCGAGGGGTATACGGCCGGCGAGGCATTCTACATGGCACGGCAGAGCTTCTTCGATTATAACGACGGTTACTTTACGCCCCACCAGGCACTTACGATCGTCGAGTTCAACCTTTTCGGCGATCCGTTCCTGCATGTGGGCGTGCGCCGGGAGGGGGCGAAGGCGCATCCCCGGGCGGTCAAGGCGCTGGCGAAAGGCGCAGTCAACGCGGTCGTCGAACGCAAGTGCGTCTATGAAGCCGCTCCGGCCTCGTTGCTCGACCGGGTGCGCAGCGCCGTCGACCGCAACCTGTCGCTGATCCGCGCCGCTGTCGACCGGCAATTGTACGAACAGCTGGGGGTCGAACCGCGCAGCCTGTCGACCGTCACCCGCATGAAATACGGCAACGGAGACGAGTTTTATGCCTTCAATTACCTGCAGACCGACGGTACCATAAAGAGCTGCCATACGGCGACCGCCGACCTGAAAGGAAACGTGAAATCAATCATATCAACCAAATAGAACGACTACTATGAAATGCCAGAATTGTAATTCCGAACTCCTGGAGGATGCGAAGTTCTGCACGACGTGCGGTACGCCCGTCGCCGCTGCGCCCGCAGGCCCCGTGTGCCCGAAATGCAATGCCCCGATGCTGCCCGACGCGAGGTTCTGCACGACGTGCGGCGCGGCGGTCGAACCCGCCGCTGCACAGGCGTCACAGGCGCCGGACGGGCAGGCTGCCGGAGGCGGCGAGCTCGCCACGGTGAAACAGAAGATTTTCTGGAATATCCAGAAAGGCGAAGTCGCCTGCCGGGTCAATGAATCGGAGTTTATCCGCTACGATTCGGCGCAGGGGCTGATCGTAAACGACGGCACGACGGCGTATATCAAGGCCAACGGCAAGGTGCTGGCCGAAATCCACGGGGGCATCTACGATTTCGTAGATCCCGACGAGCTCAAGCGCGTACTCGAAAGCCGTACGGGCGGGGCTGCGGGGCTGATGGCCGGCAGCGGCCGTTTCCTGATAAACGCCCTGCTGGGACGCCGCGTGAAGGACAAGTTCGACGACAAGGACGCTCCCGAACGGCAGCGCTCGCTCGATGCCGTGATCGAGAGCATGAAACGGCACGAGGCTTTCTCGCTGCTGCTCAAGCTCGACAAGAGTTTCTCGCTGGTATTCGGTTCGGGAACGGCCGAGGATATGGCCGAGTTCAGGCCGATGTCCGTGCGCACGAAACTGCTGGACTTGCAGGTCGGCCTGCGCGTGATTTTCCGTATCGCAGACTTCAATCGTTTCGCCGAATATTTCCTGACGGACGAGCCCGTCGCCACGACCCGCAGGATTGCGGAGAAGTTGCAGCCCGTAATGCAGAATGCCGTGCAGGCCGTGATGCAGGATCGCCAGGTCGAAGGCACGTCGATCCCGGCGGAGGTCGCCGAGGCGATCACGGCCAGGATTGCCGCTTCCGGCGACCAGTTCTACGGCCTTGCGCTGGAGCGCGTGGCCGAAGTGGTGGCTTCGAACGAAGACCTGGAACGCCTGCGCAGCCTGAGCCGCGAACTTTACCTTTCGGAGCAGGAACTCGACTACCTGCGCCGCACCAACGATTTCCGCAACCGCCTGGCTGCGGAGACCAATTCGCAGGCTATTGCCGATGCACGCAGCGACATGCAGCTCTATGAGGGGTTGCAGCAGGTCAATAAAGACCGCCTGCTGGCCGACGACGAGCTGGATAAGTTCTACACCGTGCTTTCGCGCGAGAAACGGATCCGCGATGCCCGCAGCGAGGACGAGGTGGAGGCTGCACTGGCCGACATCGAAAAGACCGGGCTGCTGCGCGAAGAGGACGTCGACAACCTGCGCATCGACGTCGCCGAGCGCCGTTACCGCCGGGGCGAGGCGATCAAGCTCATGCAGCTGCGCGACCAGATCGAGTTCGAGAAAGTCCGCACGGCGGGCGAAGGGCAGATCGCCGTGGAGCAGATGCGCCAGGGGCTGGAGTTGCAGGAGCTGACGCTCGCGCATCGCAAGCGCGAGGACGAGTATTCCGACGAACGCCGCGCCCGGGAGCGCGAGTTGCAGCGGGCAGACCGCCAGTCGGAGATGGAACTGGACAATGCCGAGATGGATGCCCAGATCGAACGCCTGCGCAAGGTCAAGGAGCTCAACCGCGAGGACAAGAAGATGGATTTGGATCACGAGCGCGAGATGGAGCGCCTGAAGCAGGAAGCCCTCGACAAGAAGGCGCGGATGACGGCCGAGCAGCTGATGGCCGTGGCTGCGGGCGAGAACCTCGATTCGCAGGCCGCGGTGAAGTTCGCCGAGTCGTTCTCGGCGGGAAAGAACGCCGAACAGGTGCAGCAGGCCGCCGATGCCCGTATCGCCGACTCGCAGCGCCACGAAGACCGTATGTTGGAGATGATGCGCGAGATGAAGAATATGGCCACGACCATGACCGGGCACATCGTCCAGAACAAGGATGCCGAACGCGACCGTTACCGTGAACGGATGGAACGCCAGGAAGACCGCGTGGACAAGACGCAGGACAGTGCCCTCGAATATGCGACGCGCAACAACCAGCAGGCGGTCGCGAAGCCCCAGGCGCAGGCTCCCCAGTCCATCGGGCGGGTATGTCCCGACTGCGGTACGGTAGCCGTGCAGGGCGTGCGTTTCTGCGCCAACTGCGGGCGGGATCTCAAATGAGCATGGCCATGGAGAGATACCAGGGAGTAATACTGATCCGGTTGCAGAATGCCGGGTCGAAATCCGAAGGGCATTATGCCTTTTTGGTGCGCGACGACGACATGAGCGTCGTGAAGCTCTGCCGCGAAGGCGCGGTGCCGGTCGACGACCCCTATTTCGTGCCGTTCGACCGGCAGGAGGTCGTCGTCACGGGAACCATGAGCCACGGGTGGCTGGTCGCCTCGGCGGTCGAGCAGGCCGTTGCCGGGGATGAGGCTGATAGTGAAACCGAAGAAAACAACGAACAAGCATGAAAACATGTCCCAATTGCGGTTACGATAAACTCGCCGATACAGCCCGCTTCTGCCACAAGTGCGGTTGCGACTGCGCTGCGGTGCAGGTGAAACGCACGCCGGCGGCCGAGGCGCCGGAAGCCGCGCCGCTCGTCGGCGATAAGAACCTGATCAATGAAAGTACGATCATCGGCAAGCAGGAGAAATACGAGGCGTCGAATATCACGATCCACAACAACATCACCGAGGATCATTCGCACACGACGATCGTGTGTGCGGTTTCCGGCAAGCGTATCTACTTAGACCACAGTGTCGTGTGCCCGAAGTGCGGCAAGCAGGTGGCGTTGGAATATTATGTCGAGGCGTCGAAGCGCTGCGAGAACTGCGAGCAGCAGGCGCGCGAGGAGTACCGTGCGTTCGTCGTGCGGACGACGGGGGCCGGGCCGCTCGATGCGGCGTGCAAGCAGCAGTTGGATGCCGAAGCGCAGCGGTTGCAGATAGACGCCGCGACGCAGGCTTCGATCCTCAGGGCGCGGCTGCAAAAGCCCGCCGGGAAATCTGCCGAGCTCACCTCCGTGCAGCGTGCCGAACTGGAAGCGGCCGTGTCGCGCCTGATCACGGCGACGGAGCCCGAACCGGCGCAGAAAAGCCTCGAAGCCCTCACCGTGCTGCACGAAAATTCGTCGAACTACGAGGCCGACTACTGGTATTTCCTCGCGCGGGCGGTCGTCTGCCCGGAGGAGTCGGTGAAGGCCTATGAAGAGGAGCTGACCGACGATTACTGGCAGCGGTACTGGGGATTCCTGGGCTACTGCAACACCGGGTCGCCCAAGGGCGGGGCTGCGGTCGACCGCCTGAGGTCGGTGTTCGGCCAGCGCGAGGACGACATCCGGCTGGCCGAGGCGATCTATTACCTTGCCCGGGGATTCGATGCGTTCGAGACCTCGATGCTGGGACGTGCCGGAGAGCTTGCCTCGTCGGTGCGGCGGGAGTACCTTTCCAAGCCGTTGGTGCCCGTCTACGATACCTTGCAGCGGCTTGTCCGCGAAAATATCCGGCTGGAGGAGAAATACACCCCGATGGAGACTTTTGTCTTCGTGGATGTTTTCCGTGCCGGGAAGTATATCGAATACCTTTGTGCCGAGCAGGTGCGCAAGGAGCAGGAAGCCCGTGAGGCCGAGGCGAGGCGCGAACAGGAGGCACGCGAGGCCGAGGCGAAGCTGGAGCGCGAACGCCAGGCCGCCGAGCAGGCCCTCCGCCGGAAGCAGGCCGAGATGTCGGCCGACCGCTCCAAACGCATGGAGCAGGAGATGGCGCGCCTGGGCGGTGCGAAACCCGTGGCGACGCAACAGGCGGATTCGAAAGCCTTTGCGGGCTACGAGACGGTCGTGCCGGGGACGAAGAAGCGGAACTGGGGAAAGACGATCCTGATCGTGGTGGTATGCCTGATCGCACTAATCGGGCTGCTGTTCCTGATTCCGGCTCCCGAATCGCTGCAATAGAGGCTGGGCTGCGGCTGCGGGCCCGTCGGGGGTTTCTGTTCCCGGGCGATGGACTCGGGTTGCGGACTTCGGGGGCGGGCCGTTGCGGCCGACGAAAATAAACCGGGCAGGGTTTTTCCCTGCCCGGTTCGTTATATTCTATTCCGCGGATGCTGTCCGGTGGAGCGGCGGACGCATCTTCGGGTTCAGATTTTGTCCAGTTCCACGGTGAAATGCCGCAGGATCGGGGCTTCGAAGGTGATGCGGTAGCCGGTGGTGATCTCTGCGCGGCGCTCGTAGATGTTGCGGCAGGCCGCGGCGATCACGCGGATGTGGTTGTCCGAGTAGACCCGCCGCGGGATCGCCAGGCGCAGCAGTTCCAGCCGCGGGTAGCGGTTCTCGTGCGTATCGGGGTCGCGGTCGGCGAGGATCGAGCCGATCTCCACGCCGCGGATTCCCGCCTCCAAATAGAGCTCCACGGCGAGCGTCTGGGCGATAAACTGTTCCTTCGGCAGGTTGGGGAGCACTTTTTTCGCATCGACGAAGATGGCGTGTCCGCCGGCCGGCCGCTGGTAGGGTACGCCGTATTCGTCGAGCAGGTCGCCCAGCAGCTTCACCTGGCGGATGCGGGCGTCGAGTTGTTCGTATTCGGTATTTTCGTCCAGCCCCACGGCCAGCGCATCCATGTCGCGGCCCGACATGCCGCCGTAGGTCACGTAGCCCTCGAACATGATGCTGAAGGTCATGGCCTGCCTGTAGAGCTCTTCGCTGCGCATGGCCACGAACCCGCCCATGTTCACCACGCCGTCCTTCTTGGCCGAGATGGTCATGATGTCGGCATAGGTGTAGATTTCGCGGACGATCTCCTTGATGGTCTTGTCGGCATAGCCCTCCTCGCGGGTCTTGATGAAATAGGCGTTCTCGGCGAAGCGGGCCGAGTCGAGCAGCAGGGGGACACCATAGCGGCGGCAGACTTCGGCCGTTTCGCGGATGTTGCGCATCGACACGGGCTGGCCGCCGGCCGTGTTGTTGGTGATGGTCAGCACGACGCACGGGACTTTCTCGCGCGGGTTCTCGCGCAGGAGCTTTTCGAGCTTGGCGATGTCCATCTCACCCTTGAACGGCAACTCTTTCTGGGTGTCGGCCGCATCGTCGATCGTGCAGTCCACGGCGTGGCAGCGGCGGAATTCGATGTGCCCTTTGGTGGTGTCGAAGTGGGAGTTGCCCGGGACGATGTCGCCCGCCTTGAGCAGTGCCGAAAAGATCACGTTCTCCGCAGCACGCCCCTGGTGCGTGGGCAGGAAATAGGGCATCCCGAAGATGCTTTCGATCGTCTCCTTGAGCCGGAAATAGGACGAGGCCCCGGCATAGCTTTCGTCGCCGGTCATCATGGCCGCCCACTGGCGGTCGCTCATCGAGCCTGTGCCCGAGTCGGTCAGCAGGTCGATCGTGACCTGGTCGCTGCGCAGCTTGAAAAGGTTGTAGCGGGCTTCGCGGATCCATGCTTCGCGCTCCGCACGGGTGGAGGTGCGGATGGCCTCGGTCATCTTGATCTTGTAAGGTTCTGCATACGGAAGTGTCATAGAAAAGAGCGTTTTAGGTTATAAATTGTTGTTCTTTTCCTCAAAATTATAAAAATATTTTGAGATATTTGACATCGGTATTATATTTGTGTAGGCCGGTGTGGATTTTCTTAAACTTTTTTACCGCATGGAAAAGTATCGTTGCACCGTCTGTGAATACATTTACGACCCGGAGTCGGGCGACCCGGAGAACGGCATCGACCCCGGTACGGCTTTCGAAGACCTGCCCGACGATTGGGTATGCCCGGTCTGCGGGGAAGGCAAATGGGCATTCGAACCGCTCGAAGCAAACTAAAACGGGATGGCTATGATTAAGTTCAACCTCATTGTTTCACTTTTAATTTTACCTATTATGGCAACAGACATTGCAGCACAGGCACGGTTTACCCCCAAGGAGCTGCCTTACGCTTACGACGCTCTCGCACCGCAGGTCTCCGAAGAGACGCTGCGTTTCCACCACGACAAGCATTACGTGGGGTATGTGAATAAACTCAACGAGCTGATTCTCGATACGCCTTACGCCCGGCAGCCGCTGGAGGACATCGTCGTTTCGGCCGATGGCGCGATTTTCAACAACGCTGCGCAGATGTGGAATCACGAGTTCTTCTTCGACCAGCTTTCGCCCGATGGCGAGACGCGTCCGACAGGGGCGTTGCTGAAGGCTATCGACGCGGATTTCGGTTCGTTCGAGCAGTTCAAGGCCCAGATGGAGAAGGCTGCCGTCGGTCTTTTCGGTTCGGGATGGGCATGGCTCGCCGAGGATAAATCGGGCAAGCTGGCCATCGTCACGGAGCAGAACGCCGGCAACCCGATGTGTCACGGCATGAAGCCGCTGATGTGCTTCGACGTATGGGAGCACGCCTACTACATCGACTACCGCAACCGTCGCGCCGACGCCGTCGCCGCCCTCTGGGATCGTATCGACTGGAAGGTCGTCGGAGATCGTTACGAAAAGAAATAAGGGTTTGTTTCTGTTGGAAATGCCGCCTCCGGTTTTCGGGGCGGCATTTTCTTTTGTGCTGCAGGCCAACCCTCTGCGCCCGGCCTTTCGCAGTCGCCCGGGGGAGGGCGGAATATACTGGGCGGGGCTCGTTGCCCTGCGCCGGGCGTGTCGCCGAAGTATCCCGCGGATCCGGCTATGAGTATTTTTGTACTCAAAATTCATCATTATGTACGTTTTTTCGTCCATGGATTCCGTTTTCTGCGCGAAAGAGTGTATCTTCGCTGCACGAAAATAGTAAGGTTGAAATGCTGGAGAGGATTCAATATGCTTTGTTCATCTTGCTTTTTGTCTTGGCAGGAAGTTTGGACGGCGCTCAGGTTCAGTCCGGTAGGGCGGTTTCGCAGCCCGACCAGATTCGCCAGTCCAGTCTCCGGATGCCGGTTCCGGCACACAATTGTTTCACGGCGGCTGTCTTCACCTGCGACGCTTCGATCGAAAATCCCGTCCAACCCTCCGCCCAGAAGGCGATCGTCCGCCTGCGCCATGATACCCGGGCCGTGGCGACGGCCTGCGGGCTGTCGTGCCGTCCGGCTTATTCGGGCTGCTTCGACCTGCATCCCAAGCCGGTCGATTATTATGTCTTTTCGCTGGGGCGTATCCTGATTTAGCCGCTTTTCCCGTTCCCGTTTTGCCGCATGTTCCCGGATGAGGATTATTCTCCCGGTGTTGCGTCCGTGTTTTCGTGTTCTGAGTAAATTCGTAAAAACGATAGGTTATGTATTTTACGCTATTGGTGGTCGTCATCCTGACGGCTATTGCGCTGGTCGCAGTCGCGCTGGGTATCGCCCGCGCCATATCGCCGCGCTCGTACAACCCGCAGAAAGGCGAGGCGTACGAGTGCGGTATCCCGACGCGCGGACGGTCGTGGATGCAGTTCAAGGTGGGGTACTACCTGTTCGCGATCCTGTTCCTGATGTTCGACGTGGAGACCGTCTTTCTCTTTTCGTGGGCGGTGGTCGTCCAGGATCTGGGGATTTACGGGCTGGTGAGCATCCTCTTCTTTTTGGTCGTACTGGTTTTGGGCCTTGCATACGCATGGCGGAAAGGAGCTTTGGAATGGAAATAAGGAAGCCGGAGATAAAGGCAATGAAATACGAGGATTTCAATGACAACGAATACCTCGAAAAGATGGCGGCCGAGCTGCGCCGCGAGGGTACGAACGTGATCGTAGGGTGCCTCGACGAATTGATCGAGTGGGGGCGCAGCAACAGCCTCTGGCCGTTGACTTTCGCCACGAGCTGCTGCGGGATCGAGTTCATGGCCGTGGGGGCGGCCCGCTACGACTTTGCCCGGTTCGGGTTCGAAGTGGCCCGCGCCTCCCCGCGCCAGGCCGATTTCATCATGGTGGCCGGGACGATCACCCACAAGATGGCCCCTGTCCTGAAGCGCCTCTACGACCAGATGGCCGACCCGAAGTATGTGATCGCCGTCGGGGGATGCGCCATCAGCGGCGGCCCGTTCAAGAAGTCGTACCATGTGCTGAACGGCGTGGACAAGATACTGCCGGTCGATGTCTATATCCCCGGGTGCCCGCCGCGCCCCGAGGCGATGCTCTACGGGCTGATGCAGTTGCAGCGCAAAGTGAAATTACAGCGGTTTTTCGGCGGGGTGAACAAGCAGATCGGCAAGCAGGAGTACGAAGAGCTGCTTCGCCGGGATCTGACGGCCGAAAAGAACGATTTGAACGTGGAAGGAGGAGAAAAACAATGAATATCAGAGAGAAAATAACGGCCTGGGAACCCGGGGCCGTGTGGTCGGAGGCCGGGGACGGGATGTTCACCGTCCCGGTGGAGAAATTCCACGCCCTGGCTGCACGCCTGAGGGCCGAGGGATTCGATTTCCTGCGCAGCCTGACGGGCATGGACTGGGGCGAAGAGGGGTTCGGGGCGGTCTACCACCTCGAAGCCACCGCGACGGGCGAGAACGTCGTGTTGCGGACGCTGACCCCCAGCCGCGAGAAGTGCGGGCTGCCTTCGGTCTGCGACCTGTGGAAGGCCGCGGAACTGAACGAGCGCGAAGTCTTCGACTATTTCGGCATCGGTTTCCTGAACCATCCCGACATGCGGCGCCTGTTCCTGCGCGACGACTGGGTGGGGCACCCCCTGCGTAAGGATTACGACCCGGGGCTCAACCCGTTGCGCATGACCAACGAAGTGTCGAAGGACAGCGCCCCGAGCTTCGAACTGACGGCGGACGGCAGCTTCATCCGCCACCGCAACGTCTTGTTCGAAGAGGACGAATATGTCATCAACATCGGCCCGCAGCACCCCGCCACGCACGGCGTGCTGCGTTTCCGCGTGTCGCTCGAAGGCGAGATCATCCGCAAGCTCGACGTGCATTGCGGTTACATCCACCGCGGCATCGAGAAGATGTGCGAAAGCCTGACCTACCCCCAGACGCTGGCGCTTACCGACCGCCTCGACTACCTCGGGGCGTCGCAGAACCGCCATGCGCTCTGCATGTGTATCGAGAAGGGGTTGGGTGTGGAGGTGTCCGAGCGCGTGCAGTACATCCGCACGATCATGGACGAGTTGCAGCGTATCGACTCGCACCTGCTGTTCTTTGCCTGCCTCTGCATGGATATGGGGGCCCTGACGGCCTTTTTCTATGGGTTCCGCGACCGTGAGAAGGTGCTCGACATCCTGGAGCAGACCACCGGCGGGCGCCTGATCCAGACTTACAATACGATCGGCGGCGTGCAGGCCGACATCCATCCCGATTTCGTGCGGCGCGTGAAGGAGTTTATCGCCTACATGCGCCCGACGCTGCGCGAGTACCACGAGGTGTTCACGGGGAACGTCATCGCCCGGGAACGCCTGAAAGGCACCGGCGTGCTGACCCGCGAAGACGCCATCTCGTTCGGTGCCACGGGCGGTACGGGGCGTGCTTCGGGCTGGGCGTGCGACGTGCGCAAGCGCCATCCCTACGCCATGTACGGCAAGGTGGATTTCGAGGAAGTGCTCTACGACGAGGGCGACTGTTTCGCCCGTTACATGGTGCGTATGCGCGAGATCGAACAGAGCATGGACATCATCGAACAGTTGATTGACAACATTCCGGAAGGCGAATACCAGTTGAAGATGAAGCCCGTGATCCGTATACCCGAAGGCAGCTACTACGCCGCCGTCGAGGGCAGCCGCGGGGAGTTCGGGGTCTTCATCGAGAGCCGCGGGGAGAAGTCGCCCTACCGCATGAAGTTCCGCTCGACGGGACTCCCGCTCGTGTCGTGCCTCGAAACCATTGCGCGGGGGACGAAGATCGCCGACCTGATCGCCATCGGCGGTACGCTGGATTACGTCGTGCCCGATATAGACAGGTAGCCGGATGTCGCTTCCGGGTTTATAAGCCCCTCCCCTTGGGGTGGGAGCGGGATAAAAAAGGAAAAACTTACAGATATGTTTGATTTTAGTATAGTAACGAGCTGGATTCACGGGCTGCTCACGTCGCTGATGCCCGTGGGGCTGGCGGTCTTCCTGGAGTGCGTGATCGTCGGTGTCTGCCTGCTGCTGATGTACGCGGTGATCGCCATCCTGATGATCTTCATGGAGCGTAAGGTCTGCGCGGCGTTCCAGTGCCGCCTGGGGCCCGTGCGCGTGGGGCCGTGGGGTACGTTGCAGGTGATCTGCGACGTGTTCAAGATGCTCACCAAGGAGATCATCACCATCCGCCGCTCGGACAGGTTCCTCTACAACCTCGCGCCCTACATCGTCATCCTGGCGTCGGTGCTGGCTTTCGCCTGCCTGCCGGTGAACAAGGGGCTCGAAGTGCTGGACTTCAACGTGGGCGTCTTCTTCCTGATGGCGGCCTCGTCGATCGGCGTGGTCGGCATCCTGCTGGCGGGGTGGAGCTCCAACAACAAGTATTCGCTCATCGGCGCCATGCGAAGCGGTGCGCAGATGATCTCGTACGAGCTGTCGATCGGGCTGTCGATCCTGACGATCGTCGTGCTGACCGATACGATGCAGTTCTCGGAGATCGTCGCCCGCCAGGCCGACGGCTGGTTCATCTTCAAGGGGCATGTCCCGGCGCTGGTCGCCTTCGTGATCTACCTGATCGCGGGCAACGCCGAGGTCAACCGCGGGCCGTTCGACCTCCCGGAGGCCGAATCGGAGCTGACGGCAGGGTACCACACCGAGTATTCGGGTATGCACTTCGGCCTGTTCTACGTCGCCGAGTTCGTCAACCTGTTC
>ERZ773147.1667-NODE-1667-length-22119-cov-4.202683_pt1 | contig 22119 bp, 28 predicted proteins | sample MGYA00580851_ERZ773147 | MGnify/ENA primary metagenome ERZ773147 (study PRJEB29015, sample SAMEA2737818) | human gut metagenome | biome: human gut; feature: human-associated habitat; material: faeces | place: China | collected 2012 ... | reverse complement strand
CCCTTATTATTTGATACTAATAAACTAACCCCTTTTTTAAAAGGATTTGCTTTATTAATTATTAAATCTTTATTTTTTTCAAGACTAATACTAGGTATAATGCTTTTATAAATAAGTTTATTAGAAACAAAAGTATTATATTTTTTCATATTATAATAACTTTCTATTTCACTAACCTTTTTTCCTTCGATACCCGGAATAATATATTCATCAGAAACTATTGCATCAACACTTTTAATCTCATATTTATCTTTATTACTTTTTAATGTTTTCATAAGAGGACTTTTATTTATAATAAAATTTGATACTTTATCAGCATAATAGAAACTTCCTATTAAAAGAATTAAAATTAATATAAAACTTACATATTTTTTCATTAATAAATAATATGAAAAAAACTGATTAAAATAACCAGTTTTTATATTTTGTTTTTAATTATCTTTATGCCCTCTTTAGGATCTGATAAAAGTCTTTCTTGCAAAATTTTATCCTTTCTAAGTTCATTGATAAACATCATTTCTTCGTTAGTTAAAGTTTCATAATGAATAGTTGGATCCTTTAGTTCAACAAACTTATCCGCCCCTAAAAGGTAATCACTGCTGACACCAAGGGCATACATAATTTCAATTAGTGTTTCAATTTTAGGATTACGTTTTTCATTTTCGTATAAACTAACTGCTGCTTTTGTAACACCAATCATATTACCTAATTGTTCTGCACTTAAGTTATGTGCTTTTCTTGCTTCTCTTAGCCTTTTTCCTATCAACATACTACTACTCCTTCTTGAACTTCTTAAATAAGATTTCTACTTTTTATGTAGACGATAGTTCCTACCGCTTATGTGATTATTTTGCACTTTATCACACACTTTACATAAAAAAGTATAATTCAAGATAAAATAATTTTGTCGAATGTTTACCATATGTAGATAAATATGAGGCTATTCGCTCTTTTTAGAACTTTTCTTAGGCTTTTCTTTATCTTTTACTTCATCATTTTCATCAAATGATTTTTCATCGACATGTTTTTTTCCTGAGGATAAAAAAGTTACTCTTTCCGCAATTACTTCAGTTGAATAATTTTTCTTTTTATCTTCGGTTTCGTAGACACTAGTTTGAAGTCTTCCTTTTATACCAACAACATCGCCAACTTTACAAAATTCACTTGTTGCACCGGCAATACCATTCCATAGTACACATCTTATAAAGTCAGTTTCATAAATACCATCAACATTTTTATAATTACGATTAACCGCTAGCAAGATTTTCGTAATATGTTTACCATTTTCAGTAACTGTAACTTCTGGATTTCCGGTAAGTCTTCCAACTAAAACAACGGTGTTCAAATTATTTACCTCCTTTCAAATGCATATTAACAAAAATAAATAAAAAATCCAAAAACCAAAAAAATTCACTTTTTGTTCCAAATTAACATTTTTGAAAGCATTTTTTTCAAAAAAAATTTTTATTTGCTTCCAAAATTATATTTTTAGATTAAATTATGAAAATTTAGTATTTTTTATACTTTACACAAATTTTACACTTTTTAATATAATAAAAAAAGAAGTATCTCTACTCCTTAATTAATCTATTTAATTCAACTGCATACTCCATTGGCAAACTTTTTTTAAAGTCAGACATAAATCCAAGGACATATAAATCTTTAGCAGCATCTTCACTAATACCTAAACTCATTAAATAATTTAATTTTTCTTCATTAATTTTAGATATTGTAGCTTCGTGTTCTAAAGTACTTTCATTATTTTCAACAATATTTTTAGGATATGTATTTGAACTAGAAATATTATCAAGTATGATGTTATCGCATTTTATTGTAGCAAATGAACCAGTTGCATCTTTAGCAATTTTAACTGTTCCCCTGTAATCACTTGTACCACCAAAACCCGCGATTGATTTACTAATAATTGTACTTTTTGTATTCTTACCTAAATGAATCATCTTAGCACCAGCATCAAGATGTTGACCTTCTTTAGCATAAGCAATACTAATTGAACTTGCTTTTGAATTATCTCCCTTCAGTATACAAGAGGGATATTTCATAGTTACACCACTACCAATGTTGCCATCAACCCACTGCATATAAGCACCCTCTTCGAGAATTGCCCTTTTGGTAACAAGATTATAAACATCTTTACTCCAATTTTGAATAGTGGAATATTTACAAGTACTATTTTTACCTACATATATTTCAACAACACCAGCGTGAAGTGATGTTGTACTATAATTTTTTGCAGTACATCCTTCGATATAATGAAGTGATGAATCATGATCCACAATAATAATTGTTCTTTCAAATTGTCCTAAATTTTTAGTATCAATACGAAAATAACTTTGAAGTGGTCTATCAACTTTAGTATAAGGAGGAATATATATAAAAGAACCACCTGACCATAAAGCACCATTTAAAGCAGTATATTTATTTTCATCATATTTTACTAAATTATTAAAATATTTTTCAAATAATTCTGGATATTTTTTTAAAGCTTCATCAGTGGATAAAAAGATAATCCCATCACTTTCTTCCATCTTATGATAAATAACTTCACTTTCATATTGATTAGATACACCCTTTAAATATTTGTTTTCAGCCTCAATTACGCCTAGGTCATTAAAAGTATTTTTGACTTTTTTATCAACATTTTTCCAAGAACAACTTGGTGGAGCAAAAAGTCCTTTATGGTAAACTAAATTATCAAAATCAATATTTATTTTAGGACCAAACGAAGGATTATCAAGTTCTAAAAACTTTTTATAAGAATTTAATCTAAAGTTTTTCATCCACATTGGTTCACCCTTATTATTTGATAAATTTATTATAAAATCTTCATTTAACTTTTCCATTTTTTTCTCCCAAAAATATAATACAATAAAACATAATTAAAAACAATTGAAAAATATAAAAAAATTTGATACACTTTATTTAGTATAGGAGTATAAGGTATGGCTAAATATGATGATGCTTATTTTGAAAATCTAACTAAAAAAGCAAATGTTATTTATCGTTGTTTATATTTAAATGAAATTAATGATAATTTAAAAAATGCTATCATAAGTTATCTAGATGTCTATTTTGATGCATATAAAAAATATTCAAACCTAGAACAAAAAGATGATGATTTAACTAAAATATTTAATATTTTGGGAGGACCAGTAAACGAAATTGATAATCCTTATAACCTTTCATTAAATGATGGTAGACCACATCCGGCTATTGACCTTATAAAAGAAAGATTAGCAAGATTTTATGTTGAACTTAATAGCGTAAATAAAAATAGTCAAAATAATGGTAATAGTCAAAGTAAGGGATTTTCAAGAGATTTACTTCCTGCTTCTGCTATAAAGGGAATAAAATTATATAATGATGAAAGTGGTTTTGCAAAATCATTTATAATTATTATAGCCACAATTTTACTAGGTATTTTAATTGCTGGATTAACAATATATTTTAAATTAAAATAAAAGATTTAGGAATTTTCCCAAATCTTTTTATTTATAAATAAGTTTCATTTCATTAAGACTTATTTCAACGAATGAGTCTTTACTATATATTTCCTTAGTTTTTGGATTTACTATATCTTGTGTAATATAACCTAAATTATATAGTTCATTTAAAGTAACAATCTTATTTTGACATTTTCCTTCATAATAACATCTAAAAGCATTTTCAGTTACTAATTTTTCATTTACTTCATTAAGTCTTTGCTGATTAATATTTATTACTTTATAAAATGTTGGAACAAAAATTATTAAAGTAATAGCAATAATTGTTACATATATTACTATCTTATTTGTATTCATAACCTTCTCCATAATAAGAAAGAATAAATTTATCTCGATACTGTTCAAGAGTGCCAGCTTTAATATTTTCTCTAATTTCTTTCATTAAATTTTCTAAAAAATAAATATTATGAATTGATAAAAGTCTTGCTCCAAAAGTTTCATCAGCATTAATTAAATGTTTTATATAAGCTTTTGTATAACTTTGACAAGCATAACATTTACAGCCCTCTTCGACTGGCGTAAAATCTTCTTTATATTTACTATTTTTTAAATTAATCTTACCATTTTTTGTATAAGCGTGTCCGTGTCTTGCAAGTCTTGTTGGACTTACACAATCAAATAAATCTATTCCACGAAGTGAGTTTTCAATTAAATCTATTGGATCGCCTACTCCCATTAAATAACGGGCTTTTTCTTTAGGCAAATAATCAGTACTCATTTTAACCATTTTATACATAGTGGGCTTATCCTCACCCACACTTGTACCACCAATAGAATAACCATCAAAGTTGATTTCAGTTAATTTTTCAGCACAATATTTTCTTAAATCAGGATACTCGCCACCTTGAACTATACCAAATAATATTTGATTTTCACCTTTAAAAACATCTTTTCCTCTTTTTGCCCAGCGAAGTGTTCTTTCAACAGAATTTTTACAATAATCATATGTTGCGGGATAACCAATACATTCATCAAAACTCATTACAATATCACTACCAAGTTTTTGCTGAATTTCAATTGATTTTTCTGGTGTTAAAAATAGTTTATCTCCATTTAAATGATTTTTAAAGCTTACCCCTTCTTCAGTAATATCTTTAGGTTTTGCAAGAGAAAAAACTTGAAATCCACCACTGTCTGTTAAAATAGGTCCATCATAATTCATAAATTTATGAAGTCCACCTGCTTTATGAACTATATCTTCACCTGGCCTTAACCATAAATGATAAGTATTTGCAAGAATTATTCCAGCACCGGTATCTTTAATTTCTTCGGGTGATAAAGTTTTAACTGTACCATTTGTTCCAACAGGCATAAACATTGGAGTTTCATAAGTCTTACCATTAAAAACTATTTCTCCAAGTCTAGCACCAGTTTTTTCATCAGTATATTTTAAATTATATTGTACTTTCATAGACTACCTCTTCCTTCGAAAATTATAACATATATTTTACAAAACTACACTTATTTAATAAACATTGCATCGCCAAATGAAAAGAAATGATAATTATTTTTAATTGCATGATTATAAGCATTTAAGATATTTTCTCTTGTTGAAAAAGCGCTTACAAGCATTACAAGGGTACTTTTTGGTAAATGGAAATTAGTTATTAAACCATCAATTGCTAAAAATTTATAACCTGGGTAAATAAATATATTTGTATTTTCATCACACTCTACAAATTTATGATACTTATTCATAATTGACTCAAGTGTCCTTGTTGAGGTTGTTCCAACAGCATAAATTTTTCTTCCTTCTTCTTTAGCTTTATTAAGTTTATCAGCAACATCCTTAGTCATAATATATCTTTCACTATGCATATGATGTTTAGTAATATCTTCCTCGTTTACTGGTCTAAATGTACCAAGTCCAACGTGAAGTGTAACATATAAAATTTCAACACCTTTTTCCTTCAATTCATTTAAAAGTTCTTTTGTAAAATGAAGTCCTGCAGTCGGAGCCGCAGCACTACCTAAATATTTTGCATAAACTGTTTGATATCTTGTTTGATCTTTTAAAGACTCATGAATATAAGGTGGAAGTGGCATTAAACCAATCTTCTCTATTTGCTCTATAAAAATTCCTTCATAAGAAAATTTAACTTTAACAATTCCCTCTTCATCCTTTTCTATAACCTCACATTTTAAAGTATCTGAAAAATTAATAATAGTTCCTACACTTAATCTTTTAAAAGGTCTTGAAAGGCACTGCCAAGTATCACTACCTAAATCTTTTAAAAGTAGTAGTTCTATATGAGCGCCAGTTTCCTCTTTAATGCCAAATATTCTTGCAGGTAAAACCTTAGTATCATTTAATACCAAAACATCTCCTTTATGAAAATAAGAAGTAATATCTTTAAAAATTTTATCCTCTAAGGCACCAGTTTTTCTATCCATAACTAATAGTTTTGACTCACTTCGATTTTCTATAGGAGTTTGAGCTATTAAATTTTCTGGTAAATTATAATCAAATTCATTAATATCCATTTTTTTCATCACCACTAAATATTATAAAGATATTTAATGAATTTGTCTATTAATTTAATTGTAAAAATGTTACAAATTAGGTATAATTATTATGGTGAAGCGTATGGCAAAGAGAAAAAAAAGTAAAGAAAGTAAAAGTTCACCTACTTATAGTGTAGAACTTACAGGATTAATTTTAATACTTATAGGAATTATAGGTATGGGATTTGGTATAATTGGTAATTTTATAAAACAATTTATGATGTTTTTAGCCGGAGAATTTTGGTTTGTAATATTATTTGGTGTTTTAATACTAGGAATATCAATGTTATTTAAAAGAAAACTACCAAAGTTTTTTTCCTCAAGATTAATTGGTGTTTATATTTTATTTGCAATAATCTTAGTTTTAGGACATTTTGAACTATTAAAAAAGACTAATGGTTTTTCAGATTTAATGGATGTTACTTACAATAATTATATGACTAGAATTGGTACTATGGAAGAAAGTAGTTCTATTTTATCAAGTGGTTCTTCCTCAATTGTTATTGGTGGTGGATTAATTGGAGCCTTACTTGCCGGAGGACTTAAGGCAGCATTTAGTTTAACTGGAACAAAAATCGTTTTAGTTGTATTAGGAATATTTTCATTTATCCTTATATTTAATATTACCTTATCAGATATTTTAAATAAGTTTGTAAGTTTATTTAAAAAAGATAACGATGATGATGAAAAAGAAAATGTTAAAAACAAAAAAGAATATATCATCGAAGGTGATGAACTTGTTGGTATCAAAAATGTTAAAGATAAAGATGAGCCAACAGAAAAAGAAAAAATTGTCATTACAAGTATAGATGATTTAAAAAATATTAATACACCAGAAAAAAATATCAAAGAAAGTTTTGATGTTAACCCTATTGAAACTGATGAAGGAGCCTCAAATCCAAGTGTATATAGACTACCAAAATTTGATTTACTTACACCTACTCCAAAAAATAAGAAAAATAGTGAGGAACCATTTATTAAAGAAAATCAAATTAAATTAGAAAAAGTATTAAATGATTTTGATATTAAAGGTAAAGTTGTTGAAATTCATATTGGACCTGCAGTTACAGAATATGAAATAATTGTCCCAAGTGGTACAAAAGTAAGTAGAATTGTAGGAATTAATAAAGAAATAGCTTTAGCAATGGCTGCAAAAGAAGTTCGTATACAAGCCCCTATTCCAGGTAAAAATACTATTGGTATTGAAATACCAAATCGTGAAATATCTTCAGTAGGTTTTAGAGAGGTACTCGAAGCAACTTGGCAAAATAATGGAGCAAATAAAATTCTTGTGGCTCTTGGTAAAGATATTATGGGAACTTCAATCCTTGCGGACCTATCTAAAATGCCCCATCTATTAGTTGCTGGTTCTACTGGTTCTGGTAAATCGGTATGTATTAATACCATTATTTGTTCAATATTAATGAGATATAAACCTGATGAAGTAAAACTTGTATTAGTGGACCCTAAAAAAGTTGAACTTACAAATTATAATGGAATACCTCATTTATTATGTCCTGTTGTATCAGACCCTAAAAAAGCCTCAGTTGTTTTACAAAAAGTAGTTGCAGAAATGGAAAAAAGATACGATATCTTTGCTGAAAAGGAAGTTAAAAATATTGCGGGTTATAATGATTTAATTGAAAAAGAAAGAAAGAAAAATCCTGATATAAATACTACAAGAATGCCATATATTGTAGTAATAATAGATGAACTTGCGGACCTTATGCTCGTAGCCTCTAAAGAAGTTCAAGACTCTATTATGAGAATTACACAAATGGCAAGAGCCGCAGGTATTCATTTAATCGTAGCTACTCAAAGACCTTCAACTGATATTATTACAGGTGTAATTAAAAATAATATTCCATCAAGAATTGCCTTCTCAGTATCTAGTGCAATTGACTCAAGAACAATCCTTGATGCTTCAGGAGCTGAAAGTCTTCTTGGTAAAGGTGATATGTTATATCTTCCAATGGGAGAAAGTCATACTACTCGTATTCAAGGATGCTTTATTTCCGATAATGAAATAAGTAAATTAATTGAATATTGTAAAGCCCAAACGCAAGTTAAATATAATGAAGAATTTACTAATCAAGAAAGCCCACATACATCATCTTCAGGAAGCAGTAATTCTGATACTGATGGTGGTGATGATCCAATGTATAATGAAGTTGTCGAGTTTGCTATTGAAACTGGCAAAATCTCTGCATCACTTATTCAACGAAGATTTAGATTTGGTTATAATAGAGCTGCAAGAATGATTGACCTTCTTGAATCAAGAGGTATTGTTGGACCACAAAATGGTTCTAAACCGCGTGAAGTTCTTGTAAAGTTAGAAAAAAATGATAATGAATAATTTACTAAAAAAAGAAATTTTGCTACAATAAGGATGGTGATAATATGGCAAAAAAGAAAAGTAAAAAAAATAATATTAATTTTAAAAAACTATTTTATTTCATCATAGGTTTCCTTTTAATAATATTTCTAATATGGTATATAATTAGTTGGAAAAATGTTAAACAAGAGGAAAAACTTATGAATAGTTATCTTATTACTTCGAATACATTAAGCGTAGAAATTAAAGATTTAAGTGAAACAATTCAAGTTTTAAAGGAATCACCATCTGAATATTTTGTTTATATTAGTTATACAAATGATGAAAAAGTATTTAACTTTGAAAAGAAATTAAAAAAATTAATTGATAATTACAATTTAAAAGATGAATTTTACTTTGTAAATGTAACAAATATAAAGGATGATGAAAACTTCTATAGTGAAATAAATGATACATTTAATACAAAATTAATTAGTAATATTCCATGTATTTTACACTTTAAAAATAATGAACTTAAAAAAGTTATATATAATAAAGATTTAAATAAAACTTATACAAATTTTGAAAATCTTTTAAAGGAAAACGAGTTTGATAAAGAATAATGATAAATATAGTATTGTTTGAACCTGAAATACCACAAAATACTGGTAATATAATGAGAACTTGTGTTGCAACTGGTAGCACATTACATCTAATTAAACCCTTTGGTTTTATCTTAGATGATGTTCATATTAAAAGAAGTGGTGTAAATTATATTGATAAGTGTAAATACTTTGTTTATGAAAACATTGAAGATTTTTATAATAAAAATAAAGGAACATTTTATTATTTAACAAGATATGGGCATAAAACTGGTGATGCATTTGATTATTCAAATAAAGATGAAAATATTTACTTTATGTTTGGTAAAGAATCAACTGGTATACCACCAAAGTTATTAAAACCTCATATTGATAAATGCATAAGAATTCCTATGACAGATAATGTTAGAGCTTTAAATCTTTCAAATACTGTTGCAATAATGACTTATGAAGCCTTAAGGCAACAAGGTTATCCTGGTCTTCTTCGAGATGAACCTCATAAAAGTGATCATTTTATCGAAGAAAGTTAAAAGACATAGAAATTAATCTATGCCTTTTTCTTTTATAAATTTTTTTAAATCGGTTTCAGATTTATAACCAATAAATCCTGCTTCTTGTTTTCCTGATTTACTAACTATAACTGTAGGTGTAAATCCATAATTATCAAGAAAATATCCATAAGTTTCAGTAACTGTTTCCCCTTCATCACTTTCATTTAATGTTTGAGTTGATTTCATACTAAGTTTTTTAATTAATTTTATCCATTCTGAAGATGTTCTATCTACTTTAGAAATATCTAGATATAAAGGTGTAAAGTTATATTCAATACTTGCATTTTTTAAATTAGGTAAGAACTTTTCACATAAAGGGCAAGTTTTTCTTCCTACATATATTACATGATAATTATCACTTTCAAATAGAGTTAAAACCTCATTTACAGTAACCTCCCTCATAAAGGAAGTATCAAATTCATTACTTTTTTTTATTAATACATAACTTAAAATGAAAATAATTACTAAAAATGATATAGATATACCTAAAAATATTTTAGATAATTTATTCATATTAGATTTGTAATAACTCACTTTCTTTTATTTTGATTTCTTCATCAATTAATTTATTATATTTATCAATTAACTCTTGAAGATCTTCCATATAAAGTTTTTCTTCATCTTCAGGATATTTTGCTTTAGTAATCTCATCTTTAGCATCTTGTCTAATATTTCTAAGTGCTACTTTACCTTCCTCACCTATTGCTTTTGCTTGTTTAACATATTCTTTCCTTCTATCCATAGTAAGCTCTGGAATAGTTAATATAACCATTTCTCCATTATTTGTTGGGTTAATACCTAAATTAGCCTCATTAATAGCTTTTTCAATATCTTTAACCGCATTCTTATCAAATGGTTTAATAAGAAGTTGTCTTGCCTCAGGAACCATTATATTAGCAATACTTTGAATTGGTGTTGGAGTTCCATAATAAGAAACCATTATTCCATTTAAAAGTGCTGGATTAGCCCTTCCTGCTCTTATACTTCCTAATCTACTTTTTACGCTTTCTAAAGCATTTTTCATTTTGTTTTCAGTATCCATATTTTTTCCTTTCTAACTTAAAACTATAATATCATTATAATCGCTTTTCTCGGCTTTGACAAGAATACTTATTACAAGTCTACCAAGTTTATCAACATAAAGATTATATTTTGTATTATTACTAATAGTTTGCTCAACATCAATTTTATTTTCTTCGCTTACTAAATTTTTATCATTTAAGTAAGTTTTTACTTTTTCATTTATATCATCTTTATTAACACTAAACTTACTTAAAAGTTCATCATTATTATAAAGCTTTCCACTTGTTTTATCAAATACATAAACATCACTTCCAAGTGTAGTAATAATTGTTTTATAATCAAAACTATATTTATTTACCACTAAAGTGATATAATCTACATAATGAATAATTTCATATTTTGCAAATTTTGCACTTATTAAATGATTGTAATTTGCTTCTTCATTAGTTTCATCATACACAGGTGATTTACTCATTTCTTCATTTTCTTTATTAACAATTGCGGCAACACTCTCTTTATCTTCGAAATTAATATTAATGTTTTTATATTCAATATCAAGTTCCCCTTCGACTACATTTACATCAGAATAATAAATATAATCTTTAGTTTTATCTAATCTAATATCAGTATCTTTTACTTCAGTAACTTTTTTATCTACTACATTTTTAAGTTTTTCACTTTTCTTCATTAAATAAAATCCTCCGAAGATAAATACTAAAATTACAAAGATGAAGAAGTATACTTTAATTTGATTTGTTTTCATTTTTCTTATAATCCTCCAACACACTCTTTAAGGTAATCTTTTTTAAGTTTGTTCTATAATTATCAAAATAATCATTAGCATTAGTTTCTCCATGAACAATTGCATCTTCATCATCAAAGTATGTTATAATTCCATCATTTTTTACAAGAAGTGATGGTGCATATATATTTTTACTACCATCATCAAGTGATACTGCATAATCTTTTAAATAGTTGACAATACTTTGATAAGTTCCATTTTTAATCTTACGATCTTCGGTTAAATCATAATAATATATTTTTTCAATTCCAACATTTTTAGCAACTTCATTTAAAATATTTGCATAATTTCCCACAAAGGAATTATTTTTCATACCAAAAAGAATTAATATATTATCTTTTTTGATATAATCCAGCGTTTCAGCGGCATTTAAATACACAAAAACATTATCTTCATTTACCTCTTTATATTCATTTTTAAACTTATCACTATCACTAGTCTTTTTTGTGGTATTTTCAAGTGTACCAAAATAAATAAATAAAGCAATAAATATTACAAATAATATAATATAAATTATCATTTGAGTTTTACTCTTAAAAAATTTCTTTTTCTTCATTTTACATCACATAATAATTTTAACATTTTTTTATAAAAAAATCGAGCCTATTTTGACTCGATTATTAATTTAATGGCAGTTTTCTTTTCACCATCAATTTCTATATCAGAAAATGCTGGAATAGTTACCAAATTATCCCCCATTGGTGCTACGTAACCTCTTGCAATAGCAATTGCTTTAATTGCTTGATTTAGACTTGCTGCTCCAACAGTTTGAATTATGGCACTTTTATTTTCTCTAAAAATATTTGCGATTGCCCCTGCAACCTTACTTGGATTTGATTTTGATCCTACTTTTAATATTTCCATATTTCCTCCGTAATACATAATATGAAAATATTTTTATTTTATTACTTTTGTTTTTCTATTAAATAATATGTAATTGGATCAATTGCTTCCAAGATACCATTTATAAAATAAAAGAACCCTAGAACAAGTATTTGAACACTTTTTTCGTAATATAAGTTAATTGTACAAAGAAGTCCAGATAAAATAAATAAAACTAAAGTTATTATTTTTAAAATATAGATTTCTTTATGTCTATCATGATAATAATCACATTTTTTTAATTTAACTAAACTCATCATTGTTATCCATACAAATAAAGTTAATGCTAAATTAAGTGGTATATTTGTATCAATAAGTCCAAGTAAAATTAATGTAACCATACTTACAAAACATGTAAATAAACCTTCGTAATCTTTTGCTTCATTAGTTAAAATAAATTTTAATAAATTCATAATTCCATAAAAAGAAAGTACACCCATAAAAATATATTTTACATTAACTATTTTTAGTAATGGGAAAAGTAAAATTATACTTCCAAGTACAATAAGTATTATTGCAGTAATTAAATCAATTATTTGTTTTCTTTTCATTTAGTCCTCCGAATCTTCGATCAGTATGTAAAAATGATTTTATAATATCATCAATTTCTTTAGTTTTTAAATCTGGAAATAAGGTATCTATAAAAAATATTTCTGCATAAGTCATTTGATATAACATAAAATTACTTAAACGATGTTCTCCCCCAGTACGAATTAAAATATCAATCGCGGGTAATTCATTATCTAAATATTTATAAAAATTATCTCTATTAATTTCCTCTTTTGTCACTTTATTATTTACTAAATCTTCATGGTATCTTTCACTTGCTCTAATAATTTCTTCTTGAGCACCATAATTAAGGCATACATTAAGTATTGTTCCTTTATTATTTTGAGTTTCATTTACAATGTTATTCATTGATGATATGACATCTTCTCTAAGGCCATCTTTAGAACCACTAAAAACTACTTTAATACCATTTTCTTTTAGTTTAGTAAATTTTTTATTAAACATATCAATAAATAGATTCATAAGATAGTCTACTTCTTCTTTACTTCTTTTAAAATTATCCGTAGAAAAAGCATATACACTTAAAACATCAACACCAATTTTATTAATATGGGCTGCTATTTTTTCTAATGTATTCGCACCCTTTTTATGACCAAAACTTCTTTTTAGTCCTCTTTTTTGAGCCCATCTACCATTACCATCCATTATAATTGCAATATGTTTTAATTTATTTTCCATAATCCACATCCAAAAATATTATAACTAATTTTTAATTATAATACAAATATTTATTTTTTACATCTTGTTTGCTCATCCATAATATAAGCATCCATAATTTCATTTGTTTGTCCAGAAACTCTAAATTTAACTAAATCTCCGAATACTGGTAAATTGAAATCAAAAAATACTGTTACTCTAAAAATAGTATTACAAGTTTCATAATTTGTCATAGCAAGAACACAGTAATCATACCTTTTATCATCCTGAGCTATTTCTGGAGTTCCATCAATATCAAATCCATACATTTTATTAACTGTATCTGTTGCCTCATATACTGAATCAACTTTCTGGCAAAAACCTTTTCTATTATAATTATTATTTCTAAGGTATGTATTCATAACATTAATTGAACCATCAATATTCTTATGATGTATAGTTTTAGTAGTTAATCCCTCATATTTCTCTATTATCGAGGTTAATTCATTTTTCTCTTTATAAGTTCTTGAATAACTTAATGCCATAACTAAAAAACCTGCAAAAATAATTGTAAATGTTATAGCTATTAAAAATATCCATGTTGAACCAACTGACTCTCTCATATATCCACCTCTTATTATAATAAGTATAACATTTTTTATAGAATAAATCTATTACTTATGATAAAATAATATTGACGCCGGATTAGTTTAATGGCAAAACAGATGCATGGTAAGCATCAGCTACAAGTTCAATTCTTGTATTCGGCACCATTAATTTTAATTTTGATATGGTAATTACTGGTTTTTATAAAAAATACCATTAAAATTACCATTATTTTTTTATATTTTGACAAAATAAAAAACCCCATCATTGGGGAATTATTTGTTTTTCTGGTGGCTCCAGCGGGAATTGAACCAGCGACACAAGGATTTTCAGTCCTCTGCTCTACCGACTGAGCTATGAAGCCAAATGGCGGTTCCAACGGGATTTGAACCCGTGATCTCTTGCGTGACAGGCAAGCGTGATAGGCCGCTACACTATGGAACCATTGGTTGCGGGAGAAGGATTTGAACCTACGACCTTCGGGTTATGAGCCCGACGAGCTACCAGACTGCTACCATCCCGCGATATAAATTTTAAATTGGCGGAGGAAAAGGGATTCGAACCCCTGCGCCGGTCACCCGACCTCCTGGTTTTCAAGACCAGTCCCTTCAACCGGACTTGGGTATTCCTCCATTTCTTCAAGCGCAATTTGATTATAGCATAAACTATTTTCAATTGTCAATTAACTTTTGAAAAAAATTAATATATTTTATAACTTTTTACTATAAATACATAATATCAGTAAAAAAATAGAGACATTTTCACATATTATTCATACAAAAAATAAATTTTTAGCAAAAAAGTATTGCACTTACTTAAAAAAAAAGTTATAATTAAGAAGTCTTATTAATTAAGACAGTGCCTGCCCGAGTGGCGGAATAGGTAGACGCACAGGACTTAGGGCCTCTTACTTATTTGGAAGGCCTTGAGCACTATCGTGAGAAATCCGATAAGTGAATTTGCTCAAATTCGGGGAAACCTTACAGATAACGCTGATGGCAATCCCGAGCCAAGATTTACGGAGGTTGTTTGAATTCTAAATTTTCAAAAACTAATCTGAATAATATTGTTTCACAATCCAAAAGTAAACGAGAATGCCTAATTAAACTAGGTATGAAACCATATGGTGGAAATTATCGTATACTCGATAAATATGTTTTATTATATGGAATTGATACTAGTCATTTTTTGGGACAAGGTTGGAATGTAAATAATAGTCCATCAGATATTAAACCAATTGAGAAGTATTTGAACAACGAAATTCCAATTACAAGTTATAAATTAAAAAAGAGACTTTTAAAAGAAGGACTTAAAAAGCAGAAATGTGAAATTTGTAATCTTAGTGAATGGAATGATAGTATTATTCCGTTAGAGCTACATCATATCAATGGAAATAATAAAGATAATTCATTATCTAATTTGCAAATGTTATGTCCAAATTGTCATGCTTTAACTGATAATTATCGTAATCGTAAATAAGGTGTAGAGACTTTACGGGCAATACCTAAATTACTTTGTAATATGGTAAAGAGAAAGTCCAGACTACAAACAAATTGTTTGGTAACGAAAGTTATAGTGGTACGAAAATCCTGCGGGCATTAAAACCCGTGCCGGTTCAAGTCCGGCCTCGGGCACCATTTAAAAATTACTTCCTTATGGAAGTTTTTTTTATGTTATAAATAAAAAAAGAATAACCTACTTTTGATTATTCTCATTTATTTCGGATAGTTTTTCACTAATCCAAGTATTTAAATGATTTTTTAAAGGTAAAAATCCAAGTCTAGATTCCTTAACTTTACTTTTTGTATTTGATTTATAATTTATATTTTTTATAGATAATTTAAGCCTATTATTTTCCTCATCTACATCTAATATTTGTGTATAAATAATTTCACCAATTTGTAAAAAGTCATTAATATCTTTTACAAAACCATTTGATATTTCAGAAATATGAATAAGGCCACTATAAATACCATCAATATTTACAAAAGCTCCATACTTCTCTATTCCAGTTACTTGGCATTTAACGATACTACCCGCTCTGTATTCTGCCATAAACTATTCCTCACAAACAAAATTCTACCATATTTTCAAAAAAAATGCTATAATAATGTAGTGATTTATATGGAAGAAAAGATTTTAAATGTTATTGAAAAAGTTCGTCCCTATTTAAATATGGATGGTGGCGACATTGAATTTGTTAAATATGAAGATGGTTATATCTATATTAAACTTTATGGTGCTTGTGCAAATTGTTTATATCAAGATAATACAATTAATGAAAATCTTCTTAACTTTTTTAAGGAGGAAATTCCTGATATCAAAGGCATTATAAATGTTAATTTTTAATCCACTCAATATTTTCTAAGGGAGCATATGTTGATATTAAAACATATGCTTTTTTTAAAAAAATTTCATATTCATTTGCCTTATTTATTATTTTTAATAATTTTTCTGATGAGACATCTTTATTAACAACTTTTTCATAAATATCAAAATAATATGATGGAAAAAGTAGTCTTGCAAAAAGCATATTATATGAATATATCGTAAGTTTAGTACTTTTTAAATAAGACTCTAAATCAAGATAAGCATCACCATTATCAAAAAAAGAAGATTTAATATACTCCGTTATATCGCGAACCTCTAAATCGAATATAAATGAAAGTGGATTAAAATAATTTAAACTATAATTTGGACTCATAATTCTTTTTCTTGATAAAACAATTTTATCTAAAGATGACATACTATATTTTGAATTTATATTATTAACATAGTATATAGCATTTTCTGAAAGACCAATATAATAATCTATTGAATTATCAATTATTTTATCATACTGAATCTCATTTAATTGGCTTTCTATATAATCTACTTTTACACTCCATAAATAAGCCCAATTATTACGATAAAGATTACTTTTTATACTATTTAATGAAAGCTTCTTATTATAATTATTTATACTAAATATATCTATTATTTCATCTTTATTAAATACTTCGAGTAAAACATAATCAATTCCATCAACCTTTGTTAAATAACTATTATTAATATTTAACTTAATATTATGAACATTTATACCCTTTTGTTTTAATTCATTTGAAACAAATAAAATATCATTGAGATCCTCTTTAGTTCTAGAAAAATATACAAAATAAAAATCATGGTTATTTAAAATAAAATGATACTTATCATCCTCGATAAACAGTTTATCAATTACTAAATTATAATAATACTCTATTAAATCTTTCATATTATAATATATAAAAAAACTTTCAATTTTATGAAAGTTATTTATTTTCAAATCTTTTTACTAAAGCATCAAACATATTTTCACAAGATTTCATAAATGTTTCTTTTAAATCTGCATAATTTATGTTTGAATTTTGTTGTGGATTTGGCATTTGATTATTTACATTTGGCATTGCCATAGTATTTGCTTGACCTAACATATCACTATTTCCCATCATTTGTGGTGCTGGATTACTATTCATAACTGGAGTACCCATGTTTGGCATAACTGGAGCTGTATTTACAGTATTCATTCCTCCAAAAGATATTGGTCCATCCATTACTGGAGGAGCTGGCGTTTCCATAACCTCTGGAGCAGGTTGAACAGGTGCTGGAGCTACTTCAGGTTGTGGTGCAGGCATTACCTCTGGTTCAGGTTTCGGAGGATTATAACTTCTTTTTAATACATCAAATGATGCAACAGGCAAAGTAAGTTGTGTAAAGAAATCATCTTGTGCACTTAAATTTTCTGGAACCTCTAAATACATAAGAGTTGAACCACTTATAATTGATTTTAAATTTTCTTTTACACTAGCCCATTCACTTTGATCAAAAATCTTTTCTAATCTATTTCCGTTTAATTTACTTATACAAATAATTGGAAGTCCCATTGAACCATTCATTTCATTATCAAAAACAACATAGTTTGCACTTGTCCCTTGAAAACAAGTTACTAATGGTTTTTCAAAAACATTTCCACTTGTTAAATTTACCCTAATCTTACTCATCTATATCAATCCCTTCATATGATAATTAAATTATAACAAAATCATTAATTTTTTTCAATAACTTTTAAAATAAAATATCTACAACCATATGCACAATATTTTTTAATATAATTATCAACATTTTTTATATCATTAATTGGTTTAAAATTTTTATTTGATTTATCGTTAAAACCTTTTAAGCGAAGTTTTCCATAAGCCCAATCACCCACTATAAAATCAAAATTTTCAAAGTATTCAGTTATTGCCTCTTTTAAAACTTCTTCATCTATTGCATCTTTTTCATTTTTTATTACTTCATATGTTTTATTATTAATTGTTATTTTCATTTATCCCCCTAAAAAACAAATATTGTTAATAAGAATATTACTAGTCCTAGTGTTACCACTATAGAAAGTATTAATAAAATATCTACATAACCATTTCCAGTTGAAAGTGATGGTTTTGGATTATTAAAATCAAATACTGCCTTATCAAGTAAATAATCTTTATTAATTGCATTTTCATTAATATCAAAATAATTATATACCTTTTTATTTACTTCATCAAGCTGATCAGCATCCATTTTATTAATATCCTCTAAAGAATATTTTAAAATTTCATATGCATCAATATTTAATTTTTTCTTTTCTCTTTCTTTCTTTTTATATACATTCTCTTTAACTATTTTTTCAAAATAATTTTCTATTTCATTAACATCTTTAGCCATTAAAAAGTTATAAGATGTTATTAATGGATTAGGTGACTTTCCTGTATATAATAAATCTTTAAAACTATCTATTTCACTTTCTTTTAAATCCATACTTTTTTTCTTAAGCGCAAACATATCTATAAGCATTTTTTGTATATTAATAAAGTCTTCAGAATTTTCTTTTTCATAAAAATGGTTAAAGGCTCTTTTAAATGTACAAATATTATTATATGAATATCCATACTTTTCTAAGTTATCATTTAAAGCTTGCTCATTATTTAAATAAAAAGGATTTAATATATCTAGTTCATCATAAATTAGTGTAAGAAGTCTTATTACAACAACTAAAAAAGTATTATATGTTACACCCTCAGGATGTGACTTACCCTTTAAATAATCATTAATTACACTAGTAAATGCTTCGCTAATAAACACACCATTTTTCATACTCTCACCTATTATTAAGTATAGCATAGTTTTTTTTTAATTGGAAGTACTTACACCACTTTCTTTAAAGATATTTTTTCCATAAAATGTTGGTACTTTTCCATTAATAATTTTCGAAGAAATTAAGATTTCTGTTTTTAAAACACTTTCTTTTTTATTCATAGGAATAACAACTAAATACCCTATTTCAAGTTCAAAATACATTTCTACAAGAGCATTATTAACTCCAAAATCAGTAACTTTAGTTTTAATTTTACCTTTTACATTATCTATTATTTCATATTTAAATTTTATTTTTGGACCTAACGAAGAAATAATAATATTATCACTTGCTATAAAAAAAGGTACTGTTAAAATTTTACTTTTAGAATTATCTTTTTTTAAACTATCAATATATTTATTTAATAATTTATATGTTTTATCTATATCATAATCTAAATAAACTATTTCATTACTATCATTTTTATCAATATATAAAATATCATTAACTTCTTCATTAGTTATAAAATTATTACTTTTAATAACTTTCTTATATATTTCATCCTTAACTAAAAAATCAATATAATCATTTAATTTAGGATTTAGTTTTTTACTATATAAACTAAAAATTATAATAAACAAAAAAAGACTTATTAAAAAGGTTATCAAAATATAATATTTTCTTTTAAGTCTTTCTTTTAATTTCATACTAAATTATATGTTATAAAAATGATTTTACTAAAATAACTATTCCTGCTACAAAAGCAAGTATTGTAACAGCTCCGGAAGCTGTAACAGTCAATATCGATGAAAATACTGGAAATAATAAAGTCATTCCGGTCAGTGAGGACACTGTTCTAGAAAACGGAACGGCAAAAGTCAAATATGTATTTGAAGATATGCTGCGTGGTGGTTCTCTCAGAATGATCACGGCAAATGGTGAGACAGATTATACGAAGACAAGTATGCGTTTTGGATATGACTTCAAGTTGCCCGCAGATACAACTTTTGACAGCTGTGCATGGTATTATGGAACTACTGCCAATGATCTGAGGTTGAGCTTAACACCGGGTGCGAATACAAAGAAGATAATAAATCCGACAGAAGAGAAGCAAGGGTATATTCGTTCCAACATTGTATTTACGAATATTGCAAAAGCTAATTTTGATAGAAATATTTTTGCCAGAGTTCTGGTGAAATATACAAAAGATGGCAAGACGTATAGCAAGATGGGAGCATATGTTGATCAGAACAGCGTAAGTAGTATTGCAGAAAAAATTAAGAACAGCGGATCAGAAACTGAAAAGAATTACGTGAACGAATTAACAAAGACCAAGTAAGGGAAGGAAGAGTTATGAAAAAAAGGGTATATAGTGATCCATCTATGGAGATCGTGATATTAAATGGCGAGGATATTATCTGTGCAAGCAATGCCGGAGATAATGATGCTCCCTCACCATTCTCGGATAATAGTAATAGTACAGAATCTCAGTCATTAGATTATAGTGATCCGGTAGAATAAAAACAGAGATATGCAGAGGTAATTATGAGCTGCAGCAGATTTGTCACAGGATGAATTTGCTGTAGCTTTTTTGTTTATTTCCTTTATAATGAAATGATGTCGGGGTCAAAAGCCCCCGACTTTGATGCCTACGGATTGCTCCGTGCTACGCACTCCCACAATCCTACCCAATATTCGCATATCGTGGGATTATCATCCCACTTTTATGCTCATATCGGGGCGGGTCCTAAGGTCTTTCACCCACCTATGAGCAAGCTCATGTGGGCTTAGACCTTTTGCCACTGGCATCATAGAATGATAGTATTGTACTATAAAATGAAATTATATTGCAAGAAAAGATAAAAAAATAGTATTAAAATACATATTGTGAAAATAAGATAAAGACGGGCGGTGTGGAATCGCCATAGAATGGAACGGAATGAAAAAGGAGAAGAGACTATGAATATGCAGGAAAAGCTGGATCAGATACTGGGAAAAGAGATTTCACAGGCATCTAATGAAGAAATTTATGATGCTCTGTTGACAATCGTACAGGAGATGGCTTCAAAAAAAGAGCGTACGGACAGCAAAAAGAAATTATATTATATTTCGGCAGAATTTCTTATTGGAAAATTATTGTCTAATAATATGATCAATCTTGGAATCTACAAAGAAGTAAAAGAAATTCTTGAAAAGCATGGAAAGAATTTAAGCGAGATCGAAGAAATAGAACCGGAACCGTCTTTGGGAAATGGGGGGCTTGGAAGACTTGCAGCGTGCTTCCTGGATTCCATTGCAACGCTTGGACTTGCGGGAGATGGTGTCGGACTGAATTATCATCTTGGATTGTTCAGACAGGAATTTAAGAATAACCTGCAGAAGGAAACTCCGAACCCATGGATCGAGAAGAAATCGTGGCTTAAAAAGACCGATATAGTATATCCGGTATCCTTCAGAGGTCTGGACGTCAAAGCAAGAATGTACGATATTGAAGTGACAGGATATAATAATCTGACAAATAAATTACATCTTTTTGATCTTGACTCAGTAGATGAGACGATCGTGGAGGATGGAATTGATTTTGACAAAAAAGAGATTGAGAAGAACCTGACGCTGTTCTTATATCCGGATGACAGTGATGAAAATGGAAGACTTCTTCGTATTTATCAGCAGTATTTTATGGTCAGTGCGGGAGCACAGATGATTTTGGATGAATGTGTTGCAAAAGGCTGTAAGCTGTATGATCTTCCGGAGTATGCGGTGATCCAGATCAACGATACACATCCGACTATGGTGATCCCTGAACTGATTCGTCTGCTGATGCTGCGTGGCATGGATATGGATGATGCAGTGAAAGTGGTATCAGAAACGTGTGCATATACCAATCATACGATCCTTGCAGAAGCATTAGAAAAATGGCCGGTTGCATATCTGAAGAAGGTTGTTCCGCAACTGGTTCCGATCATTGAAGTT
>ERZ773147.1661-NODE-1661-length-22174-cov-5.828292_pt1 | contig 22174 bp, 18 predicted proteins | sample MGYA00580851_ERZ773147 | MGnify/ENA primary metagenome ERZ773147 (study PRJEB29015, sample SAMEA2737818) | human gut metagenome | biome: human gut; feature: human-associated habitat; material: faeces | place: China | collected 2012 ... | reverse complement strand
GATTGCGGGAATTGCATAGAAATGGAGCAATCCGGTTACATCAGTGAGTGGCAAAATTTACTTTTGACACTTACATCACAATATATCATTTTTCATAATACCATATTCTTGAGAATTTTCCTAGTCATGCTTTTTAATAAATCAAAAAATGAAAAACGAAAAACGAAGTTTTTTCTCTGTCACTCATTTAAACAGAATCTGAAAGAACTTCGTTTCTCTGATTTTATTTTTTAATATCCCGCCGGCACAAGCAATGTAAATGGATAAATCGGAATATTTCTCACGATTCCGAACCCCACCACTATAACCAATACCACATATAGGACTTTCTGATTAATCTTCTGATCCACATGATTACCACCGGTCAAAAACCAGTCAATCAATCGTGCTACAATATACATCCCAAGAAACGGGAGTAATATCACATACATCGGATTATACCGGAATGCCGTATAAAATCTTCCATGTAAAATAGAATAGCTTGCCCGCCCGGCACCGCACCCCGGACAATACAGTCCGGTAATAATATGAAAGAGGCAGGGCAGCGGATACTGGTGCGGATTATGAAAAAAGAGATAACCCGCAGCGGCCACTGCAATCACTGCCCCCGTCAGAACTGCGATGATCCTGGCTGACCTTTTTGTTTGAAATGCTTCACGCATCTTTCTCTTCCAAATCATCATCCGCTCACTTTTTAATAATAGTAATAAGCCGAACCGGAAACTGCCCCTGTCACGATCAGAACCATGTAGATCAACCATGTAAGAAGGCCAATTGCAAAGGATACGATAATCCAGATTCTTGCCATCTTCGCATTATTCTGTGCTTCTTCAAGATTTCCTGCCAGCATAGCACTATTGATCTTCGCCGAGAACACGATTCCCACTACACCAAATGGAAGGCAGCAACATAACGTTGAAATAATCGATAATATAAGATACGGAACCCAGTTCACTGGCTTCTGTGGCATTCCATTGAAATTATTCTGCTGATAATATCCCTGGTTCTGCTGACCATAGTTTTGAGCTTGCTGAGTATAATTCTGATTCTGCTGGTTATAATTCTGATTTTGCTGACCATACCCCTGTCCATACTCATAGTTGTTTGGTTCACCATAGGAAGTATTCTGCTCCTGATTCACACTTTTGTATGGATCGTTCTGATATGAACCTTCCACATCCTCTGGCTGTGTTGGTTCTGTCGGCTGCACATCTTCTTCTGGCTGCACTTTTTCTTCCGACAGCACATCTTCTTCTGACTGCACTTTTTCTGTCGGCTGCTGTACCTCTGCTGTATCTTCTGTTATGTTATCTGTTGTCTCTTCCTTCACCTGTGATACAGGTTCCATCTTCTGTACCGGCTGCTTCGCCCCGCAATTCGGGCAGAACTTACAACTATCCGGTATCTCCTGATAACAGTTCATACATCTCATTTTCTCTACCTCGCTTTCGTAAGTCACAATTTTCACTTTCCCAGAGCACTGACCAATTTGCTCACTTGTTCGTTTTGCGACTTTATTTCTTATATCATAACATTAATATCACCAAAAAACTTGTATCTTCATTAAAAATTAACACTTTTCTTTTCCCAAACGGATTTCTTCCATCTGTTTTGCAGTTTCCTCATCAAGATAATCCAGAAGATAATTTTTCAGATTTACCTGCCTGCCCAGATGCTCTCCTCTGAGTTCTTTTAATGCCAACTCAACCTCTTCTTTCAGACCTGACGCAGACATTCTGTGAGCCCCCTGTCCCATGATGATCACCTGTTCAAGTCCATCTGATGTGGCTACTGTTACATCTGCATTCTTCGCAATCCTGCGGACTGTCTTCTCAATATATTGATCTGCTGTTTCTGCTTCTTTCGTATAGACAATATAAATGTTATGATATTTCAGCACTTCACCCGGATTCCCCTCTACTTTATAAGCATCATACACAAGGATCAGGGTACATTTGCGGAATCCCTGATAGTTACTTAGAATATCTGCAAGCTTTCCTCTTGCTGCACCAATATCTCTTTCTGAAAGTTCTTTCAGTTCCTCCCACGAAAAAATTATATTATAACCATCTACCAGAAGGTATTCTTCTGTTCCGGCTTTCGCTCTCCGGCGCGCTTCCCACTTCGGATCCTGGTAAGCGCTTCCCGGCTCTCTTGTCTTTTCCTTTGCCCGGACAGTTACAGGACCTGTAGAACGATTCTTCTTTGGATCCGGTGTACGGACATAGATCGCATCCAACTCTTCCTGTGTCAGTTCAATACTGGAGTGCCTGCGTTTTGGAAGTGTCACCTCCATTATATCCATTTCATCATCATTTCCTGATTCCAATGTATGCTCCATATGCATATATTCTTCAACTTCATCCCAATCCACAACAAATCCTGCTCCATGTGCACAGAATACAGAACCTGTCGGATTCGCCAGATCTGCCTCCGAATCATAGGTTGACGCTGCCAGAACTTCTTCCTGATTATGACAAATATCATAACCTTTCAACGAAACTGCCATTCTTCCACGTCCACCTGTATAGGCAGTGAATTCTTTCTGATATCCACGCATCAGGGACACCGGTGCACTTCCTGTCAGCACTGTTGTCTCTTCTTCTATCATCGGTGTTCCGAATTTGCCGGACATATTTTGGATATCCGTCATAGCTCGTCCTACATTTTCTGATGGAAGTTCCATTCGGAATTCATAATATGGCTCCAGAAGAATACTGTCTGCTTTCTTTAATCCCTGACGCACTGCACGATAAGTTGCCTGACGAAAATCTCCGCCTTCCGTATGTTTCTGGTGTGCACGTCCGGAAGTCAGCGTAATCTTCATATCCGTGATCGGTGAACCTGTCAGCACACCTTTGTGCTCCTTCTCTTCCAGATGTGTCAGAACAAGCCGCTGCCAGTTTCTGTCCAGAATATCTTCACTGCACTCTGCTGCAAACTGCATTCCGGATCCACGTTCTCCCGGTTCCAGACGCAGATGCACTTCTGCATAATGACGTAATGGTTCAAAGTGTCCCACACCTTCTACCGGTGCTGTGATTGTCTCTTTGTAAACAATACTCCCTTCACCGAATTCTACCAGCACACCAAAACGTTCCTTTATCATCCGCTGTAAAATCTCAATCTGCACATCTCCCATCAGCTGTACATGAATCTCAGAAGTCTGTTCTTCCCATACAATATGAAGTTCTGGTTCTTCTTCCTCTAAAATCTTTAGGTTCAAAAGCATCTTATGTACATCACAGTCATCCGGAAGAAGGATCTGGTATGTCAACACCGGCTCTAATACCGGTAAATCCGACTCTTCTTCTGCTCCGATTCCCTGCCCGGGTCTTGTATTTTCCAATCCTGTCACTGCACATACTCTTCCGGCTTCTACTTCCTGGACAGCCTCAAATTTCTCACCGGAGTAGATCCGGATCTGATTGATCTTTTCATTCAGTCCTTCCACTACATCTTTTACTTTCAGTCTTCCACCTGTCACTTTCAGATAGGTCAGACGGTTTCCCTGATTATCCCTTGCAATCTTATAAACCTTTGCCCCAAACTCTGCCGGATAAGTCTTATCTTTTATATACAGATCAAGTCCATCCAAAAGTTCTTCCACGCCTTGAGAATGTAGTGCCGAACCAAAATAACATGGAAACACCTGACGGTCTGCAACTGCTTTTTGTACTTTATCCAAAGAGATTCTTCCCTCTTCCAGATATTCTTCCATCATATCATCTTCACAGACAGCCAGCTCTTCCAGCACCTCTTCCACTGCGCTCTCTTTCGTATGTAAATATACTTTTCCACCCAGGCAGTCGGATTCTGTCATGATATCCACAAATGGAACGACATTTTCCCCAAAACGCTTGCGGAGTTCTTTCAGAAGTTTTTCACCATCCGTTCCTTCCTGATCCATTTTATTCACAAAAAGAAAGGTCGGAATGTGATATCTTTTTAATAACTTCCATAGTGTCTGTGTATGTCCTTGCACACCATCTGCTCCACTGACAACAAGCACCGCGCAATCCAGAACCTGCAGAACGCGTTCCATCTCCGCAGAAAAGTCCACATGTCCCGGTGTATCAAGAAGTGTGATCGTGCGCTCCTTCCACCGGAATACTGCCTGCTTGGAAAAAATAGTGATCCCACGTTCTCTTTCCATCTGATCTGTATCTAGAAACGCATCTTTATGATCCACTCTGCCAAGCTTCCTGATTGCTCCGGCATGATAGAGCATGCTTTCTGACAATGTCGTCTTTCCGGCATCCACATGCGCTACAATACCTATATTTATATATCTGTCCGGCTTATTTTCTGAGTTATTCCCCATAAAATCTGCCCCTTTCATTGTTTTCTCGTTTTTCAATTATACCATAGGAAAGAAAAGGAGTCGACTGCTCTTCTTTACAGTCAACTCCTGCTTTTCTTTCTCTGTTATCTTCTAATTATTCACTGAATGATGCACAACCAGGCTTTCCCGATCGATTGCCTTAAAAGAATACCCCAGATTTTTATAGTACTCCATTACCGTCGGAAGTGCCTGGATGGTAGACTCCTTCGCCTCTGTGTCATGGAACAGGAGCATTACTTTGGTATACTCATCCGTCTCTGACTGTGCGATGATCTGATCTGCCGTAACCGTTCCTCCATCTCCACTGCTCACATTCCAGTCATAATACTGGTATCCCTTATCCAGCACCTGCTGCGTCAGTTGTGTCATAATTCCCGCCGTATATTTTTTCGAAATGGAATTTGATGCGCCTCCCGGAAAACGGATAAAGCATGGAACAAATCCAAGCTGTTCCTTTGCCACCTCTCCTATTTTCTCAAGATCATCAAAATAAGCATCCACAGATGCATAGACCTGATCATATTCATGCGTATAGCTGTGAAGTCCAACTGTATGTCCCTCATCATAAACCTTCTTGATCATAGGAAAATAATCCGGCTGCTGGGCAGTAATGAAAAAGGTAGCTTTCGCATCATACTGATCCAGAATATCAAGCACACGCTGCGTATTTGCAGACGGACCATCATCAAATGTCAGATAAACGACTTTCTCATCATCCTGCGGATCCATGGTTCCAACTGCAACTCCCGGCTGAAGAGACATGGACTTATCTCTTTCTGCCTTTGCTGCCTCTTCTGCTTTTTTCGCCTCTTCTTCGGCTTTTTTCTTCTCTTGTGCTTCTTTCTCTTTCTGTATTTCTACCTGACGTAAAGCTGCTGCTTCCCGCGCATTTGCCACCATACATACACCTGTTCCGACAATTGCAAAAAACACAAGGCCTACCAGTATATTGAAATAAATATTGTTCTCCTGACGCATTCTTTTATAACTATGCCAGACACTCACCAGTACATCTTTTATCTTTATCAACATTTCCTTTATCTTTTGCTGCATTCTCTCTCCCAATCCCTCTGCGTTACTGTAAACAACGCTCTTTTTCTTACGGATATTACTGACATCACTATTTCCAGCATCTTTCGCATACAATATCCGTATAATTATATATATTATAAACCATACTTCTTAAATATGTAGTAATGATTCATTAAGAATTATTCGAAAAATGTTACATTTCTGTTACTCACTATCCTGCACTACTGTTCACACTACATGAGACCAGCAATGCATCCCCATCCATCCGTATTTGACCATTTTCTTTACAGGTGTTAAAATAACTTTACAGATAAGCAATCACCGCATTCGTATGATCTGCCACAGAACACAGAAAGGAGAATATCCGCAATGGAAGATAAGCGTATCACCAAAACAAAACGTGCTTTAAAGTCTGCTCTTTTGGAGCTTTTAACCACACAGGCTTTTGATGTAATTTCAATTACTGAATTATGTAAGATTGCCAATGTCAGCCGGATCACTTTCTACACACATTATAAGGATAAATTTGCCCTCCTTGACGACATTTTCAATGATATGCTGATTATTGGAAAAGAAGGATACCATCGCAGACAAGAGGAAAACAATCCTGAAAACAATCTCACGCAGGGATATCTGAACGTTTTGGACAGTATTTTGTCTCTTTACTATGAACGTTATGATTTTTTCCGGCATGTCGTACCGGAGACAAATCCTTACCTGGCTTTTCGATTTTACCGGATCCTTTTAGACACGGTAGAATCTCATACAGATAAGCTGAAAGCTTCTTATTCTTTAAAATATTCTGCAAGACAGATTGCCGGATTCATCTGCTTTGGTCTGTTCGGATTTATCAGTGAGTCTTATACATCAAAAGTGCCGTTAGAACAGGTTCAGGCCGGAGCAAGACAACTTTTAACAGATCTTCTGCAATCCAAAATTCTTGTATAATGTTTTGCATTTGTAACTATTCAAAGCCAAGAAAAATTTCAAAAAAAGATGTAAAATGCTTGCATTTTTAGATTTAAACATGAAAAAGAACATGCCCCACAGTTTCAAGACTTCTTAAACAGAAGCTTTTATTCTCTGGTCATGTTCTTTTTTATTTTTAATAGTTACGCCTCTTTTTCTTTGTAATGATGCGCCTCTTCAAGCATCATATCTTTCACTTTCATCAGTCGGATCTGTGTACTACGCTCATTCTCATCCAGTTTCATCGTAATGTATTTGATACTTTCCTCTGTCTCTGGAATGATAACATGCTCCAGTGCATTTACACGACGTCTTGTCTTCTCAATCTCTGCCGCCATCAGCTGACATGCTTTTTCACATTCTGCAAGTCGGATCATATCTGGGAGGATATCTGATAAAGACTTCACTGCTCCATCAAGATCACTGGAAGTAAATGCAAATCCATAAGAATAGATATCATTTTCATCCGCTGTTCTTGTTTTGGATGTGAAGGTCGGAATCTCTACACTCATAACATTCTTCTCATCAACTATAAGTCCAACTTCCTGCTTCGGAGCCATCAATGCAGTATTCAGTGCTGCCTCTGACATTCCGGCCCGGGCAATAACAAAATTACGGTTCGCAGAGAGAATTCCTTCTTCTACACGAAGTCTCACTTCCATATTTTCTCGGACAAGATCCAGATACTGGCGCATCAGCTCATCACGCTTATCTTTCAAAAGCTTGTGACCACGAATGGCTGTAATCCGCTTTTTCTTCAAACGGGTTAGTTCCATACGGGTTGGATTCACTTGTTTCGCAGCCAATACCGCCACCTCCTCTTTCTATCTTCGATCACTCTGTCTGTTCTTACTCTTTGTCGTAATATTCATCCAGATATTTATCGTCAATTCGTTTGAGTTCGGTACGCGGCAGCATGCGAAGCAGCTTCCATCCGATATTCAATGTTTCCTCAATGCTTCGGTCTGTCTGATATCCCTGAGATACATATTCTTTCTCAAATGCATCTGCGAAACGTGCATATTTCAGGTCAATTTCTGTCAGTGCAGCCTCTCCCAGGATAACCATCAGCTCTTTTGCATCTTTACCACGCGCATAAGCGGCAAACAACTGATTCATCGTATTGGCATGATCTGCTCTTGTCTTACCTGCTCCGATTCCTTTATCTTTCAAACGGGACAGAGATGGAAGAACATCAATTGGAGGTGTTACTCCTTTTCTGTAAAGCTCACGGCTTAAGATGATCTGTCCTTCCGTGATATATCCTGTCAGGTCAGGGATTGGATGAGTTTTATCATCCTCAGGCATTGTCAGGATCGGGATCATTGTGATACTTCCCTTCTTACCATTCTGACGTCCTGCTCTTTCATACAGTGTTGCAAGGTCTGTGTACAGATATCCCGGATATCCACGACGTCCAGGGACTTCCTTTCTGGCTGCGGATACCTCACGCAACGCATCTGCGTAGTTTGTGATATCTGTCAGAATAACAAGGACATGCATATCCTTTTCAAATGCAAGATATTCCGCTGCTGTCAGCGCCATACGTGGTGTTGCGATACGCTCGATTGCCGGGTCATTCGCAAGGTTTACAAACAATACTGTTCTGTCGAGTGCTCCTGTCTCACGGAAGCTTTCGATAAAGAAGTTAGACTCCTCGAAAGTAATACCCATAGCAGCAAATACAACCGCAAAGTTTTCATTTGTTCCAAGTACCTTTGCCTGACGGGCAATCTGTGCTGCCAACTGTGCATGCGGCAGACCGGATGCTGAGAAGATTGGAAGCTTCTGTCCACGAACCAGTGTATTCAATCCATCAATTGCAGATACTCCTGTCTGGATAAACTCCTCCGGGTAGCATCTGGCCGCCGGATTCATCGGAAGACCATTGATGTCCATTCTGGCATCCGGAAGGATCTGCGGACCCTCATCAATCGGATTACCAAGTCCATCAAAGACACGTCCAAGCATATCTTCTGATACGCCAAGTTCCATGCTTCGTCCAAGAAATCGGACTTTGCTGTTGGAGAGGTTAATACCTGTTGAACTTTCAAACAGCTGTACAAGGACATCGCTTCCGTTCACTTCCAGAACTTTACATCTTCTAGTCTCTCCGCTCGCCAGCTCGATCTCTCCAAGCTCATCATATGTTACGCCTTCTACCCCATGCACCAGCATCAGAGGTCCGGCCACTTCCTGAATGGTTCTATATTCTTTTGGCATTTAACCTTCCTCCTTTACAAATGCTGCTGCGATTTGAGCGCTTAATGTCTCATCAACCTGTTTAAATTCTTCGTCAAGCTTATCTTCTGTCACATATTTAAAACGTCCGATCTGCTCTCTGACCGGCATTGAGATCAGCTTCTGAAGTGATGCACCATCTTTTAATGCATCGGTTGCTCTGTCAAAGAATTCGTTAACGAGAACCATCATCATGTGCTGTTTCTTCAATGACGTATACGTATCTACTTCATGGAAAGAGTTCTGATGCAGGAAGTCCTCACGAATCGATCTTGCAGCTTCCATCTTCAGACGGTCGGACGGTGAAAGTGCGTCCATACCTACCATCTTAACGATCTCTTCCAGTTCTGCTTCTTCCTGAAGCAGTGTCATCATCTTCTGACGGCCTTCCATCCAGTCTTCGGCAACCTGTCCGTTAAACCATTTTTCCATATCATCCAGATACAGGGAGTAACTCTTCAACCAGTTGATTGCCGGGAAATGTCTCTTGTATGCCAGGGAAGCATCCAGTCCCCAGAACACTTTGACGATACGAAGTGTAGCCTGAGATACCGGCTCAGATGTATCACCACCCGGAGGAGATACTGCTCCGATAACGGAAAGTGCTCCTTCTCTTCCTTCTTTTCCAAGAGAAACTACATGTCCGGCACGCTCATAAAACTGAGCCAGACGACTTCCAAGATAAGCCGGATATCCTTCTTCACCTGGCATCTCTTCCAGACGTCCTGACATCTCACGAAGTGCCTCAGCCCAACGGGATGTTGAATCTGCCATAAGTGCTACAGAATATCCCATATCACGGAAATACTCTGCTATTGTAATTCCTGTGTAAATGGATGCCTCACGAGCTGCAACCGGCATATCCGATGTATTTGCGATCAGAACAGTTCTCTGCATCAAAGGCTGTCCTGTCTTCGGGTCCTTCAGTTCAGGGAACTCGTTCAAAACGTCTGTCATCTCATTTCCACGCTCTCCGCATCCGATGTAGACAACGATATCTGCCTCAGCCCATTTTGCAAGCTGATGCTGGATTACTGTCTTTCCACTTCCGAAAGGTCCCGGAACGGCCGCAACACCGCCCTTGGCGATTGGGAAGAATGTGTCGATAACACGCTGTCCTGTTACAAGTGGCATCTCCGGTGGAAGTTTCTTCTTATACGGACGACCGCGACGAACCGGCCACTTCTGCATCATAGTTAATTCTTTTTCGCCTTTTTCTGTTTCAACAACTGCTACAATATCTTCTACTGTAAATGTGCCTTCTTTGATTTCCTTGATTGTTCCTTTAATTCCGTAAGGAACCATGATCTTCTGCTGTACAAGAACTGTTTCCTGAACTGTACCGATCACATCTCCTGTCTCTACTTCATCTCCAACCTTTACAGTAGGAACAAACTCCCATTTCAGATTTCTCTTAAGAGACGGAACTTCAACTCCTCTTTTCAGGTTATTTCCGGAAATCTTCATAATATCATCCAGTGGTCTCTGGATTCCGTCATAAATACTTGCGATCAGACCAGGTCCTAATTCTACAGACATTGGAACATCCATAGATTCAACCGGTTCTCCGGGTCCGAGACCTGATGTCTCTTCATATACCTGGATGGATGCCTCGTCACCGTGCATCTCAATGATCTCTCCGATCAGACGCTGTTCCGATACACGGACAACGTCAAACATATTCGCATCACGCATTCCCTCTGCGATAACAAGAGGTCCTGCGACTTTTTTAATCACTCCTGTGCTCATTCGCTTACTCCTCCAAACAGAATATCTGATCCGACGGCCTGCTCAACTGTCTTCTTCACGCCTTCAACTCCGGCTCCTGTATTCCCCGACACACCCGGGATCTGAATAATCGCCGGAAATGTCTGCTCACCGTACTTGTTGATTTCTGACGGAATCTGTGCAGCCACAGCCTCTGTAATATAGATAATGCCGTAATTTCCTTCTGCAAGCTGGCGAAGCTTTGTCTTCGCCTCATCCCGGTCCTTCACAGGGCAGATGCTAAGACCGAGGGTGGCAAATCCATAGATACTGTCATAATCGCCCATTACTGCAATCTTATACATACATCTCCCTTATCCTTTCCCGGATTGCTTCATCCGGAAATTCATTCTGCTTTCCGGTCAGTATAATCCGTACTGTCTTGATCTCATTTTGTCTGGCTAACAGATACGCCAGAAGCGGTCCAACGGAAAATGATTCATATTTCTGTGACCTCATAGAATCTGTCATTTTATTATCACACCAGCGTTCAAATGCAGACGGTGATATACGCAGTGCATCGGCACCTTCACGATAAGATGTTCCTTCCAGATACTGTGCGATCTCCTCCGCACCGGCCAATGCTGCCTGTGTCAGCTGATCCACATTGATCTCGGAACAATTTACCATTGCTTTCTTCATAAATTCTGCATTTTTTCCTGTCTTCTGAGATCTTACTGCAATCTTAATATCAGCGATTGCAACTGCTGTCTGTGCATACTCTTCAATGATCTTCTCACCTGATTTTTTCCCTGCTTCCAGCATAGCTTCCAGTGTTGCGTGATCAATAATAAGATCGCACAGCTGTCCGTCTCTTGTGTGAAGCAGAGTGTCAAATGCTTCTCTTGCTGTTGCTGGCATATTACCCGGCAGCTTATCAAATTCTTTGTTCTGGACAAGTGCAAACATCTCTTCTCCAGGAATCTCACAGTCATCGTAAAAAATGTTTTTATTCTCTACTTCCGTACACACTTCTTTGATCGCTGCTTTCAGATTATGATAAAGTTTTGGAAGTGACAGAACATCGAATACATGCATATCCGGTGCCACCTCACGGATTGTCTGCCACATCTTCTCTTCTTCCTTATTCAGAACTTCATCTGCATCCAACGTTCCTGCTGTCAGATCTCCCCAGCCCTTTTCAACCAGAAGCTGTAGAGCCTGTTCTGCACTCTTGCACGCAAGAAGCTGTTCGATCACTGCATTCGTTAAAAGAGAGACTTCCAGTGCACGGATTCTGGCAACCGCATAGGTATATTTTGTCTTACTCAAGATTATCCCTCCTTGCGGCTACACTGCTGTAAACAGCTGCCGGTTCACTTTATCTGATAACTCTTCTCTTCTTGCATCAAACAACGCTTTGATCGTACAATTTTCTTCGATGCCGCCATAGGTCAGGATAAATCCCCCATCCATTCCGTCCGGCACTGTCTCTGTAAGTTCCAGGCTTCCGCCTTTCTTCTTCGCTGTTTCATATACTTTTTCCATATACCCTTGAGGCATACGTTTTCTGTCTTTCTCTGTAAAGCAGATGGTTCCTTCTTCCGGAAGTACATACTTCTCAAGAACCTTTTCAAGCATTGCAAAATAAGCTGCATCATCAAGCTCTCCGACTGCTTTGTAAGCATCTTCAAGAACTTCACTGATCACTTCCTGTTTCGCCTCAAGTACTGCCTTGCGCTTTCTCATATCTGATGAAGAGGCCAGGCGTTTCACAGAATCTTCTGCTCTGGCTTCTGCCTGTGCGACAATCTTCCGTGCATCTTTCTCTGCCTGTGCTTTTGCTTCCCCAATTATAGAATCCGCCTGTGCGTGTGCCTGTGCGAGTATCTCTTTTGCATTGTCCTGCGCCTCTGCGATTATCTGCGCTTTCATTTTGTCAAGTCCACTCATCTCCACGCTCTCCTTTTTATTTATTTCTTACAGCTGGATACCACTTACTGCGAGGAAGGAAATCAGAAGAGCCAGGATCGCATATGTCTCAACCATTGCCGGGAACAGCATTGCTTTACCAAACTGCTCTGGCTTCTTTGCTACGATTCCGATAGAAGCCGCTGCTGTCTTACCCTGTGCGATACCTGAAATCAATCCAACAATACCGATTGGGAGACAAGCTGCAAGGATCATAAGTCCTGACTGAACGCTAACTTCTACTCCGCCACCGCCGAGAATACCAATTTTAGAAAGTGTAATAAATCCAACAAGCAGTCCATACAGTCCCTGTGTACCTGGGAGCAGCTGCATGATAAGTACTTTAGCGAATTTGCTCGGGTCTTCTGTTACAACACCTGATGCTGCCTGTCCTGCGATACCTACACCTAACGCAGATCCTGCACCTGCGAATAATACTGCGATTGCTGCGCCTAATAATCCATATACAACTCCAAGTTCACCTGCTATATTCATAATGTTGTTTCCTCCTTAACATCAACATATTTCGTATTTTCTTTAAAAGGCTCGAATGCTTTTCCGCCGCCTTCATAAAATTTTCCGAAGAATTCCACAAACTGTAAACGGTTTGTGTGTACATAAGCTCCCAGCAGATTGATTGCCAGGTTCAATACGTGTCCCACAATGAAGATCACAATGAAAAGAATCACACCGATCACATTGTTTGGAAGCATCGCTCCCATCTGATTGATAACGGATGCGATAACTCCTGTTGCAAGTCCAAGTGCAAGAAGTCTTGAATAGGACAATGCGTCACTGAGCCATCCTGTCACGTTATACAAATCATACGCTCCAAGCGCAAGCCGAAGCGCCGGATTCTTGTTTGCTCTTCCTGACATCAGCACAATACCGATTGCTCCACCCGCAGCCATCACTTTTGCAGCAGTGTTCAAAGCTGCCGGGAACACGATCGTAGTCTGTGCGATCGATGCGAAAATGTCACTTGGAAGCAGCATCAGGATCAACCCAATCAGCATCACAAACCAAAGTACAACGTCACAGATAAAATCTACAACCTTACCATCTTTTAAACACAGATAACCTTTAATTCCAAGTCCTACGAACAAATGAATTGTTCCAAATAACAAAGAATAAACCAGAAGTTTCATTGGATCATTCAATGGAACAAACCAAAGTGCCGGAACTGTTACCGTATGTCCGAAGAATTTTTCTGAAACAATGTCTACGATATTTCCAAAATATCCTCCAAATAGAACGCCCCATACAAGTGTAGATACTCCACAGTAGAAAAACAGTTTCAAAGATTTTGCCATGCTCTGTGACATTCTTGGATATTTCTTCACAAGAATCGCACACACAATTGCAACAACTGCTCCATACGCTGCATCTGACAACATCATTCCGAAGAAAAATACATAGAAGAATGACATGATCGTTGTCGGATCGATCTCTCCGGCATGCGGTAATCCGTAAGATTCTACAATGCCTTCCATGTTTGTAGAGAATGGGTTATTCTTTAAAATAACCGGTGCTTCTTCACCTTCTTCAATGTCTTCAATATCTACCATACAGTTATATTTCTCTGTCAAAGATTTCTCTACCGGACCTGACTCACATGCCGGTATATATCCACTTATCACAAATGTACGCTTTGACTGAAGAAGATCTCCGAGAACTGCATACTTATCTGCTCGGACTCTGTAATAATCTGCTACGGCCTGAAGTTCTTTTCTTTTGGAAGCCAGGCTCTTAAGTTCTGCCTCGCACTGCGTCATCCGCTCTCTTGACGCTGCTATCTCTGTTTCCAGTACTTCCTTCTGCTCTTTTGGTGTCTTGCTCCAGTTCTGGGACGGTCTTGCAAATCCTGCACTCCGAAGTACTTCTTCCACTGTCTGGAGTTGTTCTTTCAAACAGATGACTGCAATGCAGATCATATTAGATTCTGCTGAAACTAAATGTACATCGACCCCTGTTTTCTCCATCACTTCCGGAGTCTTCTCAAGTAGAATGGAATAAATGTTCTCAAGAGTAAGCTCTCCCGGCATTGTTCCCAGGATCAAAGCAGTCCTTTTTGTCTTCCCTTCCTGAAGCGGAACATCTAATGCCATCCACGGCATCAGACTTTCAATCTGATTCTCAATCTTTGCTATGCCTGCTCTAAGCTCAGCATACTCGCGATCAAGATCATAAATTTCGCGGGCTGTCTTGATCAATTCCGGTCCAGATATCTGAACCTTTTCTTCCAACTCGCGATCGATCAGTTCTTTTCCTTCCAGCGAAGAAAGTAATGACTTTTTCTCCGGAGCGTAAGCATCCAGAATCCCCAGTGCCTGATCTGCTGCCGTTGCCGCTTTTTCAAATTTCATCCGCTGTCCGGTTGTGTCCATCTTTTGGAAGAATGCATCCTCTTCTTTGTCCCTGTCAACTTCAAGAACTCCAAGATGCTGTAACTGTTCCAGGATTGCTTTTCGATCTTTCTTCAGGGCACAGATGCTGATTTTCTGCATCTTAAGTACCGCCATAATCTTATCCCTCCTTTTTTGTTACGACCACATGGATCAGATTAATTCAGAAAGAACTAGCTGCACTGCTGCATCCTTTTTCTCTCTTGCAGAAACCTTCAGCTCTTCGATCACATCTTTGAGCTTCTCTGCTTCTTTATCTTCTTGATTTTTCGCCTCTTCTCTGGCTTTCTCATCCAGTCCACCGGCAGTTCTTTTTGCCTCTTCTATAAGTTCTTCATGAATCTGCTTTGCCTGAAGAGATGCATCTTTCAGAATCTGTTCTTTTTGTTCCTGCGCTTTTACAAGAATCTCTTCTGCCTGCTGTTCTGCTTCTTTAATTGACCGGATTGTCTCATCCACCATAGTATCTACACCACCTTTCTTGTCTCCCCCTTTTTATTGTTCTTATGTGATTTTGAACAATAAGATCTCTTCGCTGCATGTTGTTACTGCACATTAATATCTAAGGATTACGCTGTTCGCAGCACGTATCAATATATTATTACCATACTTTTCTGTCCTATTCTCTTTCTGTTTGTAACTTTCGCACAACGATGTTATTTTAAACATAGCATATTTTGTCGTAATAATCAAACTTTTTATTAGATTTTTATGAAAATTTTTTAGATTACTAAATATTTCATCTATTTTTTGTAGTTTATTAAACGTTTTTTGTGTATTTGTATAAATATCTGATTATTTACCATTCAAAAAAGGAACAAGATCAAACCTTTTTACAAATGATTTGACCCTGTTCCTTTTACACTTTATTTCCAATGAAGTTCATGCAGTTCTCCACTTAAATTCATTCCTGCAAATCCATTCTGTCGCAGTGCTTCATACAACACAATTGCCACCGAATTACCAAGATTCAATGAGCGGATATCTCCGTTCATCGGGATTCTCATACAGTCTTCCTCATGCTCTACAAGAATCTCTTCCGGGATTCCCGCACTCTCTTTTCCGAACATAATATAGCAATCCGGCTCATACTCTACATCTGTATAGACCTTGTGCGCTTTTGTTGTCGCCATATAGATTTTTGCTCCCGGATTTTTTTCAAGAAAATCCTGATAATCGATATAAGTTGTCACATCAAGATCGTTCCAGTAATCCATGCCTGCGCGCTTTAATGCTTTCTCATTCAGCTTAAATCCCAATGGCTCGATCAGATGTAGCCTTGTCCCTGTTGCTACACAGGTTCTTCCGATATTCCCTGTATTTGCCGGAATTTCCGGCTCATAAAGTACAATGTTTAACATAATTATCGCCTCTTCTATCTTCTTATTCGTTACTGTTCACACGGTGTGCGACCAGCAACGCATCTCGCCATTTTAAATCGCCTTTGGCGATGGGGCGAGATGCATTCAAGTCAAAACATGCATCCTCCGTGTCAATCAGCGGAGTGATTGACACGGGAGTGAACAGTAACTCTTATTCTTCTGTTTTTGTACACAGTTCTGATTCTTTTCGTTCTTTCCACCAGCGGCTCAGTTCATCCGGTGCCGGACGATCCAGATAACGGGTTTCTTCTCCATTTACAAGTGTTCTTGCGTTCTGTTCTTTTACAAATCCGATCCTTACTGCCGGAACACCTGCATTCTTCAAGCTTTCCAATGTCTCTTCTCCATGCTCTGTCAGCACAAGATAGCTTCCGGCCGATGTGAGAAGATATGGATTTAACTGAAAGAATTCACAGATTTCCACTGTCTCCTGCTTAAGTGCAAGTTTTGAGAAATCAATCTCAAATCCTGTCTTTTCTGCCTCTGCAAGTTCCCATAATCCGCAGAGTACACCACCATCCCCACATTGTCTGCTCTCCGCTTCTTCCGGAAGCTTTAAAATCTGTTCTGGAAGTATCAGTGATTCCTTGCAGCGCTTTGTTTTTTCTATAAAGGACGGTGTAAATCTTGTACGAAGATCTGCTTCTGCCTCTTCAACCAATCGCAACGTTCCTTCTAATCCCGTATAGCCACAAAGAATGATTTCCGTTCCCGAAACCCATTTTTTCATCTGCTGTTTTGAGTTTTCTTTCACGCCGACAGCAGTAATCTGAATCACTGTCCGCAAAACATACTCTGCACTTTCAGCCTGTACACAGGTAATGGCAAGTCCTGTCTCCTCACAGATCTCTGTCAGGATTCTCATAATATCTTTTAGTTCCTGCTCGTCAGAACTTTCAGGAAACAAAATCTGTACTGAAACCGCTGTTGGTCTGACTCTCTTTGCCGCAAGATCTCCTGCTGATTTAATTACTGCATATCTCACCTGTGCCGGTGCTTTTCCGCTTACTGAAGTGCTACTCCAGACAAAATCCTTTTCGTCAGATATCAGTTCGGAACTGCTTTCTTCCCACGCAGCTTTTCCTGTTGAATTCCTGTTTCCTTTTTGGATCTGTTTCTTTACAGAACGATTCCAGATCGTCTGCGTTACTCTTCCCGTCCGCATCGTATTCTCCTTAGACCAAATATGGAATCACCATTGTCGCAACCATTGCAACAATAACCACCAAAATAATAATTGACACCAAACGTCTTACTTTTTTATCATAAAAATTCATCTTTTTTCTCCATTTCCATTAACAAAACCATATGCAACTATCTTTCTAATATCTGCAACGCTATACTAGTCCTCTATTATATAAATCGCCGCATCCTGATTCAGCTTATTTCTATGTCTGTAATCAAAAAGATACAACTTTCCATTCAATCGCTCCAGATGAGTCATCTTTCGCAGTTGGCGGCTGTCGTATCCTTCATAATCCTTCAGATACTTGTGCTCTTCTGCCTCTTTCTTATAAAATTCAGACGCTACATCTTTTTCTACTTTGCTCTCTCCAAGAAATGCCGGACGATTCTTCACATTATCTCTCAGGTATAGATCTAAAGTCATGCTTTCAAGCACCTTCTCTTTAAAATCCGCTTCTTTCTTCTGCATTTTCTCCGAACATGTGAATTCTGCTAATTCTGATTCTACAAAGTCCCACAATATCTCATAACGTGCAAGTCTTGAATGATTCAACCCAAACAAGCCTTTCTTCTCATAATAATTGCCCATTTTCTCATACATGGAAAATGCGGATGGAAACAATTCCACAAGAAGTCCCATCGTATGACTAAACTGAAAACTGTTATAGTAAACTTCCACCATCTCTTCTACTTTCTTCAGACGGATCACATCACTGTATGGAAGCCATTTTGTTGAAAGCACTTCATACGGCGGACGATTCTGGCAAAGCAGCTCATACTCTTTCATCTTCTCATGCATCACAGATCCATGCAGTACTTTCAGAAATCCAAGCTGAAACTGATCCGGTTCCATAGCATAAACTTCATTAAAAGAATGAGCAAAACTATCATAATTCTCATATGGAAGACCTGCGATCAAATCTAAATGCTGATGCACATTTCCCTTCTCATGAATCCTTGCTACCTTATCACGTACTTTTTCCAGATTCATGGAACGGTTGATCTCTTTGATCGTCTGTTTATTCGTTGACTGAATTCCAATTTCCAGCTGAATGAGTCCTGGACGCAAACTCCGGATCAACTCAATCTCTTCCTCATTCAGAAGATCTGCTGCCACTTCAAAATGAAAATTTGTAATCCCTTTATCATGTTCTTTGATATAATTCCAGATTGCCATCGCATGATCATGCTTACAGTTAAATGTTCTGTCAACAAACTTAACCTGTGGCACTTCATGATCAATAAAGAACTGCAGTTCTTTCTTCACAAGTTCCAGATTACGGAATCGAAGACATTTATCAATTGAAGAAAGACAATAACTACAAGAAAACGGACAGCCTCTGCTCGTCTCATAATAAATGATACGGTTCTTGAAATTCTCAATATCCCCATAGACAAACGGTACTTTGCTCAGATCCATGATCTGTCGAAACGGTGTCGCAGCAATCTGTTTTTCCTTTTCCCGAAATGTGATTCCCTGAATATTGATCAACTCAGCTGCACCACGGCCTTCATAATATGCTACGAGCTCTGCAAAAGTCTCTTCACCCTCTCCGCGCATGATACCTTCTGCCATCGGATATTTTTCCAGAACTTCTCTTGCATTATAAGAAACTTCCGGACCTCCAAGCCAGATCTTCGTATCCGGCAGAATCTTTGGAATCTCCTGTATCAGTTGTCCTACTTCTGTCACATTCCATAAATAACAGGAAAGGCAGAGAACATCTGGTGCCTGATTATAAATATCCATCAAAATCTCATCAAATGGCTGATTGATCGTATATTCAGAAATTGTAATATTGCTAGCCGGATGCTGCTCTTTTGCATATGCGCGCAGGCAATAGACCGCAAGATTTGAGTGGATGTACTTTGCATTCACCGCTGCAAGCAAAATCTTCATCTTTTTATAAACCTCTTTTCCTGTCAATAATGTATATTTGTAAACATTTTCCTTTTTAGGTCTTACCTTTCTATTCTGAATGAAGATGTGAGAAATGTCAAGATATGTGAAGTTGTGTATATAACAAAAAAGGGAAAGCTGTTACTGTTCACACGATGTGCGACCAGCAACGCATCTCGCCATTTTAAATCGCCTTTGGCGATGGGGCGAGATGCATTCAAGTCAAAACATGCATCCTCCGTGTCAATCAGCGGAGTGATTGACACGGGAGTGAACAGTAAAGGGAAAGCTATCACTTACGATAACAACACAAATTGTGTCAGATTATCGCATGATAGCTTTCCCTTATTTTGCAGCTTTAATCAAAAGCCACCTCTTCTTTCTGCTCCTCACGGAAAATAACCCCAAATACTTTTCTGACAATCGGTCCTGCGAAGCACAGCTGCCAGAAGAATGCCATTGGGAAATTGAATACTGTTGTCTGGAACCACACAGCAATCATCTGATTTCCTGCATCCTTAAAGAGCAGTGTTGCTGCAAGGCTCATCAGCGGGCACATTCCAATGATGGATAAAACGGATATCGCCAGCACGATCATAAACGGATTATCTTTCTGTGGGTTCACGATCATAAATGCTTTCTTCTTTGCAATCGGTCCTACGAGAAAGAAATCCAGAATGAAAGCAATCGGTCCCATGATGATAAGTTCATGGAATGCTGCCAGAAAGACCTCATTACTCATTCCTCCCCTATTCAGGGAAATGTTGTAGCAGATCATTGCATAAACCATGACAAAAACCATCATGATTGTGAAAATTACTTCTTGAAACTTATTTTTTGGCATAAAAAATCCTCCTATCATGATAAGCGTAACAGATTGTGTTGTTCGTTCATCATTCCGGAAGGAATGTATCGTTTCCAATATAAATACCATTCTATTCATTTTTACGTGCATTGCGCTTCGAACTTGGCCCACAAGCGTTACCCCGGTAGTTAACTCAGCCCAGGCACCCTCACGGCACCCGAGAGGTTCTGCTTAGTGCTGCTCCGTTCCCGACCTGACACGGTTCACAGAGTCCCGTCGCGTGAGACCCAGACGTCAACGTCACTTTCCGGGGGCAGCCCTGCAGACTGTCGCCCTCTGCGCAATATCACCCCTGCTATAGCGGATTGCAGGTGCAAGGTACCGCTAACACCCCGGCTGCACAGCTCAATATTTTAACGTGTTCCGGACAAAAAGTCAATGGAAATGTTGTAAAAAAGGCGATACCAATTTATAATACCTAGATATATGAGGATTTATCTTATCCGGTATATGACCGGAGGAGAGATTCTGATCTGGAGGAAAGCATAATGAAGATATTACTGGCAGCAGTCAATGCAAAATATATACATTCCAATCTGGCGGTCTACAGCCTGAAAGCCTATGCCGAGGATCCGGCGGTGGAGATCGGAGAATATACGATCAACCAGCAAAAGGACGATATCCTGATGGACATCTATAAGAGACAACCGGATATTCTCTGCCTTTCCTGCTATATCTGGAACCTGGATTATATAGAGGAGATTGTGTTGGAAATCGGAAAATTACGCCCGGATATGCCAATCTGGCTTGGCGGGCCGGAGGTTTCCTATGATGCAAAAGAAGTATTAACAGTACTAAATTTCTTAAATGTCTTAGATAATCCAAGACAGGATATTCCACTTGCAGGCATAATGCTATCACAAATGTTTAATTTTTCTGAAAGTGAATTGGCACAAATCCGCATTAATGATGAAGAAAGCGGTTTATATGATGAATTAAAGTCATACTTATATGATGGAGATGACGAGAAACTTGTTGATAAGATTACAAATTTTATGAATATTATTAATAACTTGAGAAAAGAAATTCCGTATATAACAGTATATGATCTTATTGATAAAGTACTTAAAATAAACGGATATGATAATTATATTATGGCACTTCCTTCAGGATTAAGAAGAATAAAAAATATTGAGCAATTGAAAGAAAAGGCAGTTGCTTATGAAAATTCCAGTTATACAGGACTTTTTAATTTTATCAGATACATTGAGAAAGTTAAGGTTGTAAGAGAAGAAGGAGAAGCTTTGTCAGTAGATGAAAGTGATAATATTGTAAGAATAATGTCAATTCATAAAAGCAAAGGATTACAGTTTCCTATAGTATTTTTAGCAAATGCTACATCAAAATTCAGACCTGAAAAAGATGCAATTGCAATCCATGAAGAGTATGGAATCGGAATGGATTATGTTAATCATGAGTTGAAAATAAAAGATAGTTCACTTGTAAAAACTGTTATAAGAAACGCAATCACAAAAGAAAATAAAGCTGAATTACTTCGACTTTTATATGTTGCAATGACTAGAGCACAGGAAAAACTTATTATAACCGGTTCAGTAAAAGAAATTGAAAAAGAAGTTGAAAAAATTAACGGATACAGGAGAAATCCATATTTACAGGCAACAGGAAGTGAAATAACAGACATTAACAATTTTATGGACTGGATTTTGCTTGCTACGTCAAGAAATAAAGGCGCAGATGAATTATTGAAGCACAATGATAGTTTTACAGAGGCACAAAATGAAGAATTGTACAATATTGATGCAAGTGTAAACATAACAGCAATTTGTGGTGAAACAGAAGATGATAAACTAAAAGAGTATATTGAGTTAAATGATGATAATACTAAGAAACAGGAATTGCTTCAAATTGATGGTAAAAAAACATATGATAAGATAACAGAGGAGATTCTTAATAAAAACTTAAATTGGGAGTATCCGTATTATGAGGATGTAAATATAAGTGCAAAGGCAAGTGTTACTGAAATCAAGAGACAGGTATTACATGAATATGATGAGCAGCAGGATGGTACGGAAATATTTAAAGAAGAATTGACTGATATAATTCCTGATTTTGCAAAAACAGATGAACAACTTCATGAAAAGTTGACAGGTGCGAACAGAGGAACTGCATATCATAGAATATTTGAACTTATGGATTTAAATTTGTCGGAAT
>ERZ773147.1645-NODE-1645-length-22344-cov-9.191171_pt1 | contig 22344 bp, 25 predicted proteins | sample MGYA00580851_ERZ773147 | MGnify/ENA primary metagenome ERZ773147 (study PRJEB29015, sample SAMEA2737818) | human gut metagenome | biome: human gut; feature: human-associated habitat; material: faeces | place: China | collected 2012 ... | reverse complement strand
CTGAAAACTGAGGTGCGCGGCTCTGCAAGTCCGTGATGAATCGCGCGCCCTGACTGCCAATTTCAATGACCGAACCCACCTGCGGAATGATCCAGCGCACACCCTCGACGATAGCTGGGATATCGCCTAAAGAGGGAATGGCTGAATCTTGCTCCAGCAGAGCCTCCGTGTTGCTTCCGGTCACACAGAGTGAAAACGGAGTATCCATCGCCAGTTCCAACGTGGAAAGACCCTTTTTCAGGCAGACAAAAGGGTTGCCGTGATGCACCGCCATCCACTGCTTTTCAATTTCTTGATTTTTTAACAGCACCAACTTTACCGTTGATGTACCGATATCCATTCCCAACGAAAGCATTGTGTCACTCCTTCAAGACAAACCCTGCAAGTTATAGGGTTTGACATTTCAAACTTTATACCGTATAATAATGATGCCTTTTAATTAGACATCTCTAACCAAGAGTTTAACATAACTACCTCGGAGTGTCCGTTGTTATGGCAACGGCAAAGCAAATTTTAAGATGGAGCAATATTATTCAATTTTACAGCAATGCGGCATGTTCAACGGCATCCAGCCACGAAAATATAGGGAAGTCCTTAGTTGCTTGAATGCGACTGTCCGTGAATATCCTCGTGGTGCGCACATCGTCGAGCTGGGTGAGCAGAGCCACAATACGGGTGTTCTGCTGGATGGCACGATGGAAGAATTTTTTTATGATGAAAATGGCAATCAAATCAGCATCTGCCGTTTTTGTCCCGGAGAAGTATTTGGTGCAGAACTGGCCTGTACTGGCTGGACGACAAGTCCGGTCTGTCTGCGTGCCAGTTCGGACTGTACCGTAATGCTGCTGGATTTCAGCGCATTGATGTCACAGAAAACGCTGTCCTGTCCCTGCCGGATGCAAGTCACAGCAAATCTTATGCAGGATATGGCGCAGCAGCTTCTCTTTTTTAACACCAAAGTGCGTATTTTAGCACAAAAACGGCTTCGAGATCGTCTGAAGATTTATCTTCAAACCTTGACACCCGATGAAAAAGGCTGTTACAGTCTGCCCTACACCCGGACAGAACTGGCAGATTTCCTCTGTGTGGACCGCAGTGCTCTTTCCCGTGAGCTGTGCCGGATGCGCGATGAGAGGATCCTTGATTTTTCCGGTGCAAAGATTCACCTGTTGAACCCAACGTTTTTGTATGGTTGGAACTGACAGTACTTCTAAATCTATGAAAAAAATTGTCTGCCGAATATTTTTGTTCGACAGACAATTACTTTTCAATCTTCTAGTGTACGACTACCGGACACATTCTTCAAATATTTCTCCGGGTCACCGTTCAGAATCAAATCCGCATAGCCCAGCGGATCGTTGTAGATGAGGTAGTCCAGTTCCGTCCTCTGCGCCATGGTCACGTCCAATTCATCCTCGACCCCAGTGCAGTTGATGGAGATCATTCTCCTATCCCGGAGCAGCAGCTCCACACAGCCGGTGTCCATGTTGAAATGACAAGCTCTTTCATCGTACTTCATGTTTGTGTCCTTTCTGCCTTACGGCACTCTTACAGTGGTCTGTCGTGCTTTCTTATGATAAGGTCTAGGACGTTTTTCGATGGAAGCAAGGGATTCGTTCTGTTTTCCGAAGAATACAAAAAATCCGAACCCTTCTCCTATTGGAAAAAAGTTCGGATTTTGTTGTTGTGATACACCTCCAGGGACTCGAACCCTGGGCCCACTGATTAAGAGAAACCAACGCGCAACAATCGTCAATTTTCAGAATTACGCAGATTCGTTGTTTTTATCGTTTTATCGTAAATTTGTGTTTTGCATCTGCTGCATTCTTTGCACCTGTTGTCCCCTCTCGCATCCGTTATCCAGCCGTTCCGGTGTGCAAAAAGTGTGCAGAGCCAAAATCAGCCCCTTAAAGCAGGCATCGGATTTTTATGCAAAGCCGGGAAAACGGCCGGGTTCGAACCCAAAATGGCAGCTGCAATCTTGCCTGTTTAGCCCAAACATCAAATGTACATCAACAACTACGATTCATGGCAGGGATTTGAACAACTGCGATCTCTTATAAATCCAAAGCAGCTCTTTCTATGTGGACTTTTCTGGGTGGAAATACCCAGAGGGTTCACTTTTTTTATTTTATCGACAGCGCCTCCATCCGGGCTATACTACTGTTTTGACATCTATTTGGCAGCAAAACCCTGAAGGATCACGACTCGTTATAAAGCGTGACGGGTTTCAGACAAAAGCGCACAAGACTTGAACAAAGCCGTAAGATCACTTCCTAGAGCAACAAAGACTTATACAATCTTAGTTTCGATTGCAGGACCCTTTTCCCAACTTAATACTTTTAGCGGTATTATGGCCTTGCAAGAAAGAAATGAGGTGAACAATTATGAGCATTACAAATGCGGCGAGAAGATTTGAACAGAGATTTGACGCAAAAGCGGAGCGCTTTATTTGGCATCATCCGCTACTTGGCTCCATCTCCATCTTTGTTGGAATGCCCTTACTGGTTTTGGCGTGTGTCTGTATCAGTACGATCGTTATCGCCTTTCCTATGGCATGGCTTTTGGGTTGGTTGTAATCTTTATTTCATCTTTAAACGCACAAAAGATGACTAATGCCATTTTTAGAGGAAAGGTTTTATGATATTGGGGACAGCAAAAAAGGAGGATGAATCTTATGCAAATGCTAATTGCACTCATAGGTGTATGTGCGGCAGCAATGCTGCTGTGGTATGTCTATATTTTAATGAAGGGAGATGATCAGGCATGAGCACCATGATTCAGTATGTTTTATACCTTGCCATTCTGGTTGTTTTGGCAATTCCGCTGGGCGCATACATAAAAAACGTCATGAGCGGCGAGAAAACTTTTTTGTCCAAAGTTCTGACACCGTGCGAAAACCTGATTTACAAGGTTATGCGTGTAGACAGAGAAGAACAGATGACATGGAAAAAATATGCGGTAAGTGTAATGATTTTTTCCGGTATCGGGCTTGTTTTTCTGTTCCTGCTTCAACTTCTGCAGGGAGTTCTTCCCGGAAACCCGCAGCATCTTTCCGGTGTGAAATGGGATTTGGCATTTAACACTTCTGCAAGTTTCATTACCAATACAAACTGGCAGGCATATTCCGGTGAATCCACATTGAGTTATCTCACTCAGGCTTTAGGTCTGACTGTTCAGAACTTTGTTTCCGCAGCTACAGGTATCGCCGTTCTATTTGCATTGATCCGTGGCTTTATCAAGGTGAAATCCTCCGGGTTGGGAAGCTTTTGGGTGGACTTGACCCGCATTGTGGTTCACATCCTACTCCCGCTGAATCTGGTCATTTCTCTGTTGCTGGTAGGCGGCGGCGTGATTCAGAACCTGAAAAGTGCAGAAACAGTATCCCTTGTAGAACCGATTGCCGTCAGTGCAGAAGGCGAAATCCTTGAGGATGCGGTAATTGACTTAGACACCGAAACCGTCACTGTAGATGGCGAAATCGTTTCGAATGCACAGATCGTCACCGAGCAGTTCGTACCGATGGGTCCTGCGGCCAGCCAGGTCGCAATCAAACAGACCGGCACCAACGGCGGCGGTTATATGGGCGTCAACTCCGCACATCCTTTGGAAAATCCCAATGCCTTTACCAATCTGATCGAAATGATTTCCATTCTGCTGATTCCGGCGGCACTGTGTTTCACATTCGGTTCTGCGGTAAAGAACAAGAAGCAGGGTATTGCAATCTTTATGGCAATGTTTCTCTGCCTGGTTGTTGCCTTGGGCTGCATCGCCGTCACTGAACAGGCTGGCACATCCCAGCTTGCACAAAACGGCGCAGTCAATATGTCAATGGCAGAACAGGCAGGCGGCAATATGGAGGGCAAGGAGACTCGCTTCGGCATTGCAGCGTCCTCTACCTGGGCAGCCTTCACCACAGCAGCTTCTAACGGCTCTGTAAATTCCATGCATGACAGCTACACGCCGCTTGCCGGTATGGTGACTATGCTGCTGATGCAGCTCGGCGAGGTTATTTTCGGCGGCGTGGGCTGCGGCCTTTACGGTATGCTTGCTTTTGCTATTCTGACGGTGTTCATTGCCGGTCTGATGGTAGGCCGCACTCCGGAATTCCTTGGCAAGAAAATTGAGCCTTATGAGATGAAATGGTCGGTACTGGTTTGCCTTGCAACACCCATTGCAATTCTGGTCGGCAGCGGCCTTGCCGCTGTAGTACCCTCTGTCATGGATAGCCTGCATAACGGCGGTGCCCACGGTTTCTCTGAAATGCTGTATGCCTACTCATCCTGTGGCGGCAATAACGGCTCTGCCTTTGCCGGTTTCAATGCGAATACCGTATTTCTGAATGTAAGCCTGGGACTGGTGATGCTCTTTGCCCGGTTCCTGCCCATCATCGGCACACTTGCAATCGCAGGCAGCCTGGCTGGGAAAAAGAAAATTGCCACGACTGCGGGCACCTTGTCTACCACAAATGGAATGTTTGTTTTCCTGCTGATTGTTGTGGTATTGCTGATCGGTGCGCTGAGCTTCTTCCCGGCGCTTGCCCTTGGTCCGCTTGCTGAGTTCTTTGGCAGCATTGCGTAAAGGAGGTTTACAGATATGCGTACAAAACAGAAAAGTGCTTTTGCCGACCGGAAAATGCTCGGCAGGGCAATTAAAGATTCTTTTGTGAAATTAAGTCCGAAAACACAGGCAAAAAACCCGGTCATGTTTCTGGTTTTTGTGTCTGCGATCTTGACCAGTATCCTTTGGGTGGTATCCCTGTTCGGGTTAAAAGACGCTCCAAGCGGATATACACTGGCGATTGCCATTATCCTTTGGTTTACCGTGCTATTTGCCAACTTTGCCGAGGCCATTGCAGAAGGTCGTGGTAAAGCACAGGCAGATTCTCTCCGGGCATCCCGAAAGGATGTGGACGCACATAAAATTCCCTCCGTATCGCAGAAGGACAGCGTGACTGTGGTTCCATCCGCCCTGCTGAAAAAGGGGGAACTGGTGATTGTCAAAGCCGGAGAGCAGATTCCGGCAGACGGTGAAGTCATAGAAGGTGCGGCATCTGTGGATGAAAGCGCCATCACCGGCGAATCCGCTCCTGTAATTCGTGAGGCAGGCGGCGACCGCAGCGCTGTGACCGGCGGCACCACTGTACTGTCGGACTGGATCGTTGTCAGAGTGACCAACGAAGCCGGAGAAAGCTTTCTGGACAAGATGATTGCGATGGTAGAAGGTGCTGCCCGGAAGAAGACGCCCAACGAAATTGCTTTGCAGATTTTTCTGGTAGCCTTGTCCATTATCTTTATCTTGGTGACAGTCTCTCTCTACACTTATTCCATTTTTTCTGCAAAGCTGGCGGGAATTGAGAATCCCACCTCTGTAACAACTCTGGTAGCGCTGTTGGTGTGCCTTGCGCCTACTACCATTGGTGCCTTGCTTTCCGCCATCGGTATTGCCGGTATGTCCCGACTGAACCAGGCAAATGTTCTGGCCATGAGTGGTCGTGCCATTGAAGCCGCCGGTGATGTAGACATTCTGATGCTTGACAAAACCGGAACCATCACTCTGGGCAATCGACAGGCATCGGAGTTCATTCCGGTAGATGGTGTTGATATTCAGGAACTGGCGGACGCCGCTCAGCTTTCTTCTCTGGCCGATGAAACCCCCGAGGGCAGAAGCGTTGTTGTGCTGGCAAAGGAGCAGTTTGGAATTCGTGGCAGAAGCCTTCAGGACAAGAATATGCACTTTGTCCCATTTACTGCCGTGACTCGTATGAGCGGCGTCGACTTTGACGGCAACGAAATCCGAAAAGGCGCAGCAGATGCCATGCAGAGTTATGTGACCCATGCAGGCGGAATGTATTCTCCAGACTGTGATCGAGTTGTCAAGTCTATTGCGTCCAAGGGCGGCACACCTCTGGTTGTGGCTAAGAACCACAAGATTCTCGGCGTTATCTATTTGAAGGATATTATCAAGCAGGGTGTGAAGGAGAAATTTGCAGATCTGCGGAAAATGGGCATCAAGACCATTATGATCACCGGCGACAATCCGATTACTGCTGCGGCCATTGCTGCCGAGGCCGGTGTGGATGACTTCCTTGCGGAAGCAACGCCGGAAGGAAAGCTGGCAATGATTCGTGATTTTCAGGCCAAGGGTCATTTGGTCGCCATGACAGGCGACGGCACCAACGACGCTCCGGCTTTGGCACAAGCAGATGTTGCAGTTGCCATGAACAGCGGCACACAAGCAGCAAAAGAAGCAGGTAACATGGTGGATTTGGACTCTTCACCCACAAAACTGATCGACATTGTTCGCATCGGCAAACAGCTTTTGATGACACGAGGCAGCCTGACTACCTTCTCCATTGCCAACGATGTGGCAAAATACTTTGCCATTATTCCGGCGCTGTTTATGGGACTTTATCCGGGACTGTCTGCTCTGAATATTATGGGGCTGCATTCCCCGCAAAGCGCTGTCCTCTCTGCGATTATTTATAATGCACTCATCATTATTGCGCTCATTCCGTTGGCGCTAAAAGGTGTGAAATATCGTGAAGTTGCTGCCGGAAAGCTGCTGTCACGGAACCTGCTGGTTTATGGTCTGGGCGGTCTGGCGGCTCCCTTTATCTTTGTGAAACTGATTGATGTTCTGCTGGTGTTTACCGGCCTGGTATAAGGAGGAGACAAAATATGAATGCGATAACAAAGAAAACAATCTCGTATTTTGAAAGAATTCTTGGCATGACCTTAGCCGTCCTATGTGTGATTACGCTGCGTTTCGCCATATGGGAACCGGAATTGCTTCAGAAAATTTTTCTCACCATCTTTGGATAAGAGGGTATATATTATGAAAAGTGTACTGCCAAAGGCAGGTACGATCTTTTTAATCTTTACGCTGCTGTGCGGCGCAATCTATACGGGTGTTGTCGCAGGAATTGCTTCAGAAAATTTTTCTCACAATCTTCGGATAAGGGGGTATATATTATGAAAACAATGAAAAGTGTACTGCCAAAGGCAGGCATGATCTTTTTGATCTTTACTCTGCTGTGCGGCGTAATCTATACGGGTGTTGTCACAGGAATTGCTCAGCTTATTTTCCCGGATAATGCAAACGGAAGCATCATTGAAGTAGACGGGAAAAAATATGGCTGTGAATTACTTGGGCAGCAATATACAGATGAAGCCCATATGTGGGGGCGCATTATGAATATTGATGTTTCAACCTATACGGATGAAAACGGAAAGGCACTGATGTACGCCGCCCCCTCCAACTTCTCTCCGGCAAGCGAGGAGTATGCACAGCTCGTGGCAGAGCGGGTAGAAAAGCTCCGGGCTGCCGATCCGGACATGGACAAAACGGCCATTCCGGTGGACCTGGTTACTTGTTCCGGCAGTGGGCTTGATCCCCATATTTCCCCGGCAGCAGCGGAATATCAGGTAGCACGCATTGCAAAGGCAAATGATATGACCGAAGATGAAGTGCGTGAGATCATCCAAAACTGCACCGACGGACGATTCCTTGGCATCTTTGGTGAAGAGACCGTCAATGTGCTGGAAGTCAATCTGATGCTGGACGGTATTCTGGAGAAGTGAAATGAACATAGCTAAAATCATGATTCCTAAAATCTCCACTGTATTTCTTTATGAAAAGGATACGATTCGTCAGGGATTGGAACGGTTTATGGTACATGGCTATACCGCTGTCCCGGTACTGAATGATCAGGAACAGTATATTGGAAGCGTGACGGAGGGAGATTTCCTCCGCCACCTTCTTGTTTGCCAGACAACAGACTTGAAAGTACAGGAGGGATACCGACTTGGCAGCATTGTTCGCAGAGATTTTTGCCCTGCGTTACAAATAGATGCAGATTCCGAGCAGGTTGTAACTGCAATGCTGAATCAGAATTTTGTCCCCATCGTTGATGGCCGGAATGCTCTATGCGGGATTCTGACAAGGAAACGGCTGATTGAATTTCTGGCACAAGCTCGTGATAAAAAAGAATAAGTCCTGCATCTTTAGACGGTTTTAATACAGATACGCATTCTCTTTTACCTTTTTTACTCCCTTTGATTTATAATTAAGGGCACATAAAGGGGTATAAAGGAGGATTGCAGTTATGGGAGTAGTACTGTTAAATCGGATGCATTGTTTACTTCTACCTCAGCAGTTTGTGTAACCGGACTCATTATACATGATACGGCAACATACTGGTCGGCCTTCGGCCAGTTTGTCATTTTACTGCTGATTCAGATTGGAGGCATGGGGGTTATTACCGTAGCCGCATCCTTTGCAATGATTTCCGGTCGGAAGATTTCTTTGATGCAGCGCAGTACCATGCAGGAGGCGATTTCAGCGCCAAAGGTAGGGGGAATCGTTCGCTTGACTGGCTTTATCGTCAAGGTGACACTGGTGATGGAACTGCTGTGTGCAGCCGTGATGGCGCCGGTGTTTTGCCATGACTTCGGAAAAATTGGCCTTTGGATGGCACTGTTTCATTCCGTGTCCGCTTTTTGCAACGCAGGCTTTGATCTGTTGGGTGTGCGCACTCCCTTTTCCTCCCTGACCAGCTATGCAGCGAATCCAGTCATAAACTTTACGATTATGTTCTTAATTGTGTTTGGCGGCATCGGCTTTCTGACTTGGGATGATATTCGGACAAATCGATTGCATTTGCGCAAATATCGGATGCAGAGCAAGGTGATTCTTTGTACCACAGCGGTTTTATTGATCGCTCCGGCAATGTACTTTTATTTTTTTGAGTTTGCTGATCTCACACAAAAGGAACGGCTTTTGTCTTCTCTTTTTCAAGCTGTGACACCACGAACGGCGGGTTTTAATACAGTGGATTTAACTGATTTGAGTGAGGCCGGACAATTTATCACCATTGCGCTGATGCTGATCGGCGGTAGTCCCGGGTCTACCGCAGGCGGTTTGAAAACAACAACCATTGCTGTTTTGCTTACTACTGCAATTTCCACCTTTCGGCGCAGAGAAAATGCACACCTCTTTGGACGTCGCATCGATGATGATGTCGTAAAAAACGCAGCGACAATTTCGCTAATGTATATTACGCTATGTTGTACCGGTGGCCTTATCATCAGCGTTTCCGAAGGACTTCCCATGCTTACCTGCCTTTTTGAAACTGCCTCGGCTGTTGGCACAGTCGGCCTGTCCCTGGGAATTACGCCGGAACTGAATCTGCTCTCACGGAGTGTTTTGATTCTGCTGATGTTTTTTGGGCGAGTAGGTGGCCTTACATTGATTTTTGCGGCCTTGTCCAGTGCACAAAAGAAAGTTTCAAAACTACCAAAGGAAAAAATAACAGTAGGATAAAGGAGACATTATGAAATCAATTCTTCTAATTGGTCTGGGGCGATTTGGAAAGCATATTGCCCTGCACTTAAATCATTTGGGTCATCAAGTGATGGCGGTAGATACTTCGGAGGAACGTGTAGAGGCTGTTCTGCCCCTTGTTACCAATGCACAGATTGGAGACAGTACGAATGCCGATTTCCTGGAATCTCTCGGTGTTCGCAACTATGATGTATGCATTGTGGCCATCGGCAACAACTTTCAAAGTTCATTGGAAACAACTTCTCTGCTCAGTGAATTAGGAGCGAGGTTTGTAGTTTCCAGAGCTGCAACTGATGTTCAGGAAAAATTTTTGCTGCGTAACGGTGCAAATGAAGTAGTCTACCCGGAAAAACAGCTCGCAAAGTGGACAGCAATCCGTTACAGTGCGGATCACATTCTCGATTACATAGAACTGGATGAAAATCATGCCATGTTTGAGATTCCCATTCCCAAAGATTGGGCGGACCATTCGATTGGAGAGCTTGATATTCGTAAAAAATTCAATATTAACATTATGGGAATCAAGAAAAGCGGCAAGCTGGAGTTATCTATTTCTTCAGACACAGTGCTGAAAGCAGGAGATACCATGTTGGCGTTGGGAAGTAACAGAAATTTGCAAAAGTGCTTTCATACTTGATTTTAAGAAAAATCAAAGGAATTGGGGGGTGAATCCATGCAGGATGTTATTTTACTTGTAAGTACATCAGCCATATTTATTTTTGGGTATTTTCTGATGAAAAAACTGGATGTTTTTCTGGAAAACAATTGGAATAGACAAGAAACTGCTCTGACTTACGGCGAAAACAGCTTGCGAATTGGTTTTTCCAACCCATTCATGGCAGGCGGTCTCGCAGATGCTTTCGAGACTTACGGAAAGCAGCATCCAGATGTCTCTATCCATATTTTCAGCGGAGAAGAAAGTGAATTGTGCAGAGAACTGGAAACACACAAATTGGACATAATTTTTTTACCAGAGAATACAGACATATCAAAAAAAACTCATTATAATGCACGGATGGTGCTTCTTCGTTGCGCCCCGGTTGTGATGGAATATGCTGACTTGCCCATTGAGCCGATTACCCAGAATCAAATCACACAAATGGCACTATGGAGGGATTCCCAAAAATCACCTGTCATCGATTTTTTCATTGGATGCCTGAACAAATTTGCCGTGGATCAGTCGCAGATGTAGGTTTTGACGTTGTGTGTTATAATATTGAAAAAGGGAATCGCTTTTACTTGAGTGACAGATAGGAGGGTTAAAATGGAACTGCCAAGACAAGATCCGGATCAGCTTCTTCGTGCGATCCGTAACGATGCATCCACTAAGAAAAGCGGAAAACTCAAAATCTTTTTCGGTTATGCCGCAGGTGTCGGAAAGACCTATGCCATGCTTCAGGCGGCTCATCAGGCTAAGGAGCGTGGCATCGATGTGGTTGCTGGATACATAGAACCCCATGCCCGACCCCAGACGATGGCACTTCTGGACGGCTTGGAGCAGCTTCCTGTGAAACAAGTTGCTTACGAAGGAATGACCCTTCGTGAATTTGATATTGATGCTGCGCTCAAGCGAAATCCCCAGCTCATACTGGTGGATGAGTTGGCCCATACCAACGCCGAAAGCAGTCGGCACACGAAGCGGTATCAGGATGTTCAGGAACTGCTAAATACTGGAATTGATGTCTATACGACTGTAAATGTCCAACATATCGAGAGTCTCAACGATACAGTAGCCTCTATCACCGGAATTCTTGTGCGGGAGCGCATTCCGGATTCCACCTTTGATCAAGCAGATCAGGTAGAACTGGTGGATATTGAGCCTGCGGAGTTGCTGGAACGACTGGCAAGTGGAAATGTGTACCGGGAAGATCAGGCGCAGCGGGCAACAGTTAATTTTTTCACGCTGGAAAATCTCACCGCATTGCGGGAAATCGCCCTCCGTCGGTGCGCTGACCGGGTGAACTTGCTGACGGAAAGCGCCAGAGTACAGAGCCGAGGCGATTACCATACAGACGAGCGCATTCTGGCATGTCTTTCCTCGTCGCCATCCAACGCAAAAATCATTCGGACTGCTGCAAGGATGGCAAGAGCCTTTCGGGGAACATTTACCGCTCTTTATGTGGAAACGCCAAATACAGCGGCGATGAGTGACGATGATAAAAAGCGTTTGCAGGATAATAAGCGTCTGGCCCAGCAACTTGGCGCTGCGATTGAGACAAGTTATGGCGATGACGTGCCTTATCAGATTGCGGAATTTGCCCGTCTTTCCGGCATCTCAAAAATCGTAATTGGACGAAGTACCATTGCACGAAAGAATATTTTCAGCAAGCCTACCTTGACGGAACGCCTGATTTCCAGCGCACCTAATCTGGATATTCATGTGATACCGGATGCCAGCACAGGAACCAGCTATCAGGAAAAAAAGAGTAAGGCGCAGGTAGATGCGATGCCCCTGCGTGATGTTCTGAAGAGTATAGTCGTATTGCTGGCAGCTACACTGATTGGCTGTGGCTTTGACGCTCTTGGGTTCACGGAGAGTAATATTATCGCAGTTTACATATTAGGCGTACTTGTGGCCGCTGTAATCACAACCAACCGACTGTGCGGGATTCTGACCTCGGTTGTCAGTGTGCTGGTTTTCAATTTCTTTTTTACCACTCCGAGACTGACATTCCATTTTGACGATCCGAACTATATTGTTACCTTTACCATTATGTTTATAGTAACACTGCTTTCCGGATCTCTCGCTACCCGACTGAAAGAAAATGCGAAACAATCTGCCCATACAGCTTACCGTACAAAGATTCTTTTTGAAACCAACCAGCTTCTGCAAAAAGAGCAGGATGAGAATGCGGTAATCACCGCTACGGCAGGGCAGCTCATGAAGCTGCTGAAAAAAGATATTGTCGTCTACCTGTCTGATGGTAAAGAACTTGCCACCCCTAACGTTTTTCGTGCTGTTAATAGCATTCAGGAAGATTTAATTTCTGAGAACGAGAAAGCAGTCGCCGATTGGGTCTTCCGAAACAATAAACACGCCGGTGCCACAACAGATACATTATCCAGTGCAAAGTGTTTATACCTTGCGATTCGGGTCAACCAGCATGTATATGGAGTGGCTGGTATTGCGGTGAACGGTATTCCGCTGGACTCTTTCGAAAACAGCGTACTCCTCTCTATTCTGGGCGAGTGCGCTTTGGCACTTGAAAACATCAAAAACGCCAAAGAAAAAGAGGAAGCGGCTGTTCTGGCGCAAAATGAACAGCTTCGTGCTAACCTGCTGCGGGCAATCTCTCATGATCTTCGAACCCCTTTGACAGCGATTTCTGGCAGCGCAGACAATTTGCTTGCAAATTATAAAAAGATGGATGATGCATTGCGGGAGCAGACCTTTACCGATATTTATGACGATTCCATGTGGCTGATCAATCTCGTTGAAAACCTGTTGGCGGTCACACGAATTGAGGGCGGACAGGTCAATCTAACTCGGAGTATCGAACTCATGGATGAGGTCGTTTCTGAAGCACTGAAGCACATCAACAGAAAGAGTAAAGAACACACCATTCGTGTGACCAGCGGTAAAGACTTTATCCTTGCCCACATTGATGCGAAGCTGATCGTTCAGGTGATTATCAATTTGGTTGACAACGCCATCAAATATACCCCTGTCGGTTCAGTAATTGAAATACATACCGATCAAAAAGAGCAATGGGTCACGGTTTCCGTTTCCGACAACGGCCCTGGGATTCCCGATGAGCAGAAACCCCGTATTTTCGATATGTTTTATAGTGGAGCCAATAAAGTGGTCGACAGCCGCAGAAGCCTTGGATTGGGGCTGTCCCTCTGTAAGTCCATTGTGACCGCCCACGGCGGCACGATTTCCGTATCAGACAATCAGCCAAATGGCACTGTGTTCACATTTACATTACCCGCCGGGGAGGTAGAACTTCATGAATAAACCTTTGATATTAGTGGTTGAGGATGACCCGTCTGTACGAAATCTCATTACGACCACTTTAAAAACAAATGATTATCGTTATGTGGTAGCGCCCAATGGCTCGACAGCCATTATGGAGGCCACATCGCACAATCCTGAAATCATCTTGCTGGATTTGGGCTTGCCGGATATGGATGGCGTTCAAGTCATTCAAACGGTACGCTCCTGGTCCAATACCCCCATCATTGTAATTAGCGCCAGAAGTGAAGATAATGACAAGATTCATGCATTGGATGCCGGAGCTGACGATTATCTGACAAAACCTTTTTCTGTTGAAGAATTATTAGCTCGACTTCGGGTGACGCAGCGAAGACTCTCTCTGATGACGGCAGAGATGTTTACTGCCAGTTCTGTATTTGTGAATGGTAAGTTGAAAGTGGATTATGCCGGGGGATGCGCTTATCTGGATGAAAACGAACTTCACCTGACACCCATTGAGTATAAGCTGTTGTGTCTGCTGTCCAAGAATGTCGGCAAGGTACTGACCCATACCTTTATCACACAAAATATCTGGGGCCGCAGTTGGGATAACGATGTGGCTTCCCTGCGGGTATTTATGGCAACACTGCGGAAAAAGCTGGAGCCAACAGAGGAGTCCCCGCAATACATCCAAACACATATTGGTGTGGGCTATCGTATGATAAAAGTAAATTAATGATATGAGGTCGGCCAGTGTTCGCACATGGCCGGCCTCGCTAATTGTGTTATGACGATTTCTCTTGTCCGTATAGCCTCCTCGGAACGTTTCCAGTATAGCGCAACAATCTCAAAATCCGTCATAAAGTAGCGGTTCTCCTTGTAGTACGTTCTGCGCCGTCCAGATCTACCGACGGCGCAGAACGTATTGTTTTTACAGCACAGTGATCAGAATGGCAGTTGCATTCAGTTCCGCTGCGTCAGGGTCTTCCGCATAGCCCTGAATGTAATCGCCGGCAGAAATTTTCCCGGCGCTGCCATCGGGAGCGGCAATATCCGCACCATCTGTGACACCGTACCATCTTCCAGCGTGACTTTACCATCTTCAACGGCGGCGACACGCCCCTCAAAATTGACTTCTACCTTCTGCGCGGGCTTCCCACCGGCAGGGCCTCCCACATAATCGCTGGCAGGTCTGGCAACAGAAGGCGTTCCAGTTTGACCACCAGCAGGCGTTCCGTTCTGCTTTTTCCCGGTACAGCCAGCCAGCAGAGGAAGTGATAATACAGCCGCAAGGCTCATAGCAAAAATTTTCTTCATGGTTTGATTCTTCCATAAAAAGTGTTCAGGCATTTTGCTTTTCACTTATCATGTAAGCAACCAAACAGGCTGGTTGCAGAAATATTATAAAAATTTCATTTTTCTATTATAGCATATTCTCCTGCAGAAGCATAAAATAAGGAACTCGCATAGAGGAAGAAGAAAACATCTGCCATCCGGCAGAGTGGGACATTTGATTCCGACGCACAAAACGCTCTCCCACGAATAAAAAAGGATGATTTCACAAGAAATCATCCTTTTGGTACGCCCGACACGATTCGAACGTGCGACCTACAGAGTCGGAGTTTTCAGGCGCATCCTGATAAAATGCTGTGTTTTCAAGGGTTGTGCGGTTTTTACCGACAACACCCGGTTTCTCTGGATTTCCAGAAAACCATTGAAAACACTAGGAAAACTAGCTTTTTCGATTTCTTCAGCGATAGTAGTCAAACAGTAGTCACCATCATGTGACGGCTTCCTGATTTGCCGCTCTTACGCAGGAATTGCACCGCCCGCAAGCGGCTTGCCGCTGCACATGCAGTTACAAATACCCGGCAGCAGTCGAGTGACTGCTGCCGGGTATTTTTGAGGGATTCTGCATTTCAGAGATACTGCAAAGCTAAAATTATCGCCGGTCAGCCGTTGATATCCAGATCGGCTGTGACCTGATAGTAGTCACAGGCGTGGGCGGTGTAGCCGGTGACGGTACTCTTGGAGATCATGTTCATCTGGAGGAACGAGCAGAACACATAGGCGTTATCGTCCAGAATCGTCTGCTGGAGCTTAACGGCCAACTCGCCGCGCTTTTCGGTGTCAAACTCTGTTGCCAGTTCGTCGATCATGGCGTTCACGTCCGTGTTTTCATATGCGCCAAAGTTATAGCTCATGCCGGGTACACAGCAGGATGTGAAGAAATACTGCGGGTCGCCGGACGGCGCTGTGACCATCGCAGAAGCGTAAATATCCCAGCTTGTCATATCAGCGAGGAACTCGCGGCGATTCGCTGTGCAGTTGATATCAACGTCAATTCCGATGTCCTTGAGCGTTGCCTGTGCGGATTCTGCCAGCAGCGGCAGTTCCTGACGGCTGGGGTAGGTCAGCCAGCGGATTGTCAGCTTCACGCCGTCCTTTTCGCGGATGCCGTCACCATCGGAGTCAATCCAGCCGGCAGATTCCAGCACTGCTTTCGCGCCTTCGGGGTCATAGGTTTCGGTCGTCACGTTCTCGCCGCCAAACGTTGCAAACCCGTCCGGGAACGCACCGTTGCCGGGAACGCCGTGACCGTCCAGCAGCGCGGAGACAAAGCCCTGCTTGTCAATGCCCATGGCAATGGCCTTACGAACGGCCGCATCTTGGATGATGGGGCTTGTCATGTTCATGGAGGCAAAGAACGCGCGGGAGGTCTGGATGCTGGAGAACTGATAATTACCGTTTTCAAAGTTCGGATATGCCTCATACGCCATGCCGTAAGCTGCGTCAATATCGCCGGCCTGCAAAGCCGCCGAGAGGGTATCGCCGTTGGAAAGCGTGCGGATGATCAGCTCGTCGATCTTCGGTGTACCGTTCCAGTAATTTTCGTTCTTTGTCAGCGTCAGATGATCGTCCGTGACCATGTCTGTCACAACATAAGGACCTGTACCGGCGACAATGCCGACGTCAAAATCACTGGCGTCTACATCGATGATGCAGCCGTAAGGATCGCCCAGATAGTTCATAAGTGCCGGGTTCGGCTCGCTGGTGGTGATGGTTAGAATCTGACCGTCCGCCTGCATGTCGGCAATCTTAGTGTCGCCGGGTGCGCGGTCATGGTTTTCCAGCAGATGCTCGAAACACTGCTTCACAGCTTCTGCGTCCATCTTTCGCCCGCTGGAGAACGTAACATTGTCCTGAAGCGTGATCGTCCACGTGAGGTTGCCGTCGTTTTCCCATGATTTTGCCAGCCACGGCTCAAGCTCCATGCTGTCGGTATAGTGTACCAGCGTTTCGCCGATGCCATAGCGGATGCAGGCCCAGCCGTTGTAGGTACGGTGGGGGTCAACGGTCTCTTCCCAGTTTTCCGAGTTGAACGTCGTATCGCCGATGACCATCGTCTTCTTGGCGGCGGGTTCGGATTCGCCCTGCGACGCGTCCGTCTGGGGCGCGGCCGTTTCCTGTGCGGCAGGCGGTTCGCTTGATGGCTGGCTGGCGTTGCCGCTGCACCCGGTCAGCAGTGTGATTGCAAGACATACGATCAGAAGAAGAGATACTGCTTTTTTCATCTTTCTGTTCCTTTCAAATTTCAAATTCGATTCCGGTCAAGCCGGTTTTTGCATAGAACCTTACAAAATGCTGTCGATCAGACGCTGTGTATAATCATTCTGTGGATGGCAAATTACATCAATCGGGGTTCCCTGTTCCACGATATCCCCGTGGTACATAACCAGCACCCGGTCACAGAACTGCTGCACCAGAGAAATGTCATGGCAGATGAACAGGATAGAGAGCTTCGTACCCTGCTCGCTGCGAAGCGTATGCAGCAGTTCCAGAATTTCTTTCTGCACTGTCACATCCAGTGCGGAGGTTGCTTCGTCGCAAATCAGCACCTTCGGCTTTACAGCAAGGGCGCGGGCAATCGCTGCACGCTGGCACTGTCCGCCGCTGACCTCATGCGGATACCGCCCGGCAAAGGAAGCAGGCAGTCCGCACCGTTCCAGAAGCCGCTCTGCCTGCGCGTCTGCGTCATGCCGGGACATCCCGCAGTTTCGAAGACTTTCCCCAATGCCGTCACCCAATGTGCGGCGTGGGTCAAAGGAATCTGTCGGTGTCTGGAAAACCATCTGCATTTTCCGATAGATCATGCGGAGTGATTTTCCCGTTTTCAGCGTAATGTCCTCGCCATCCAGAAAAATCCTTCCTTCTGTCGCATCCAGAAGCCGCGTGATCAGATTCACCGCCGTTGTCTTTCCGCTGCCGCTTTCGCCGATGATGCCGAGACATTCGCCGGGCAGCAGGTCAAAGCTGATGCCATTTACAGCGGTCAAATTGCTCTGTCCGCTGCGGGTAAAGGTTTTTGTCAGATTTTGAACGCGCAGAATCGGCTCCATCTCACGCCCTCCTTAACCGCGGCACGGCAGACAGCAGCATGCGCGTATAGCTTGCCTGCGGATCATGCAGGACCGTCTGCGTTTCTCCGTACTCTACGGTTCTTCCATCCTGCATGACCAGCACCCGGTCTGCCATCGCACCGATGACGCCGATGTTATGCGCAACCAGTACAATTGCGGTTCCGTAGGTCTTGCGCAGCAGGAGCAGCTCTTCTAAAACCTGTTTCTGCACGGAAACATCCAGCGCGGCTGTCGGTTCATCGGCAAACAGAACGCCGGGACGCAGAAGCATCGCCGCCGCAATGCCGACACGCTGCTGCATTCCGCCGGACAGTTCAAAAGGATAGCTGCGCAAAATACGTCTGCCGTCTTCAAAGCCGAGCTTTTCGAGAAGCTCCAATGCGCAGTTCTCAAATTCCTTTTTTGTCGCAGAGCCGTGCTGCGTCATGATTTCGTAAAGCTGTGCGCCCACCGTGCGGATCGGGCAGAAGGAGCTGCCTGCGCTCTGAAAGATCATGCCAAGCTCCGGCCCGTTCAGCTTCCGCAGCGCTCTTGCAGGCAGATCCGGAAGGTTCCTCCCTTTATACCAGATGTCGCCCCGTGTCACCATGCCGCTGCTTCCGAGCAGCCCCATGGCAGCTTTCAGCAGCGTGGATTTCCCGCAGCCGCTTTCTCCGACAATTCCGAGAATCTCGCCGGGGCGCAGCGTAAAGCTCACATCCTGTACTGCCGGAATTCCGTTGTAGGAAATGTCCACATGGTCATATCGCAGTAATTCTTCCATTGGCTCACCTCCCACGGCTTTTGGGATCCGCATAGTCCCGAATCGTATCGCCCAGCAGGTTAAAAACCATGACGGATATAAAAATTGCAATGCCGGGAGAAAACGTGATCCACGGCGAAGTGGTCGTCAGACTGCGCGTATCGCTCATCATACTGCCCCATTCGGCTGTAGGAGGCTTCGCGCCAAGGCCAAGAAAGCTCAGCGCTGCCAGCTCCATCATCATCGTGCCGATATCCAGCATGGCCGTCACCAGAATCGGACCGATGATATTCGGCAGAATGTGTTTGAAAATCAGCTTGCCGGGGCTGCTTCCCGACAGCTTCGCTGCCCTCATCCAGACGGTTTCCTTCTGCGCAAGCGTCTGACTGCGGGCAATACGGGCGTATTTCGGCCACGAGATCGCTGCCAGCGCAAGAATTGCGTTTTGAAGTCCTCCGCCCAGAGAACCGGCCACTGCCAATGCGAACACCAGTCCCGGAAAGGCGAGAAACATATCCGAGATGCGCATCAGCACCGTGTCCATCCAGCGCCCGTTCCAGCCGCAGAAGATGCCGACGGCAGTTCCCAGCACGGTAATGACCGCTACCAGCAGAAGCGTGGAGAAAATGCTCGTTCGGCTTCCCACAATAACGCGCGAGAGCATATCGCGCCCATAGCGGTCGGTGCCCAGCAGATGTTCTGCCGAGGGCGGGGCTTTGGCATTGCTCAAATCCTGCAAATAGGGATCGTATGGGGTAAGCTGTTCTGAAAATACAGAAAACAGAATCAGCAGCACGGCAAGCGTTCCAAACACAATCAGTCGGACTTTGACGCTGCTGCGCCGGATTCTCTGTTTGCGGATCGTCGGCTGACTCATACCTCGCTCACCCCCAGTCTGATTCTCGGGTCGAGCGCGTGGTAAAGAAGATCGGTGATTAAGTTTACCATCACATAGATGATTGCCATCCAGACCACATACGCCTGAATGAGTGGATAATCACGCATCGTGATCGCGTCCACCGCCAGCTTGCCGACGCCGTCCCACATGAAGATGCTTTCAATGATCGCCGTACCGCCGAGAAGACTTCCGATGGACAGCGCCAGCAGCGTAATAATTGTCAGCATGGAGGATTTCAGAACACTTTTCCAGAGAATCACCCGTCCGCGCACACCGCGCGCTTTTGCGCCCTCCACATAGTCCTTGTTCAGCTCCTCCAGCACAGTGGCGCGCACCTGCCGCATATACTTGGCGGACATGGCAACGGCAAGCGTCAGCGTCGGCAGTACGGCGCTCTGCACAGTCGTCCCGTTTGAGATCACAGGGAAGATGCTCCAGTGGATAGAGAACACCTGCATCAGAAGCAGCGCCACAAAAAAGTTGGGCAGGGAGTTCCCGATAAAGCTGAAAAAGCGCAGGAAATAGTCTGTGAATTTATCGTGTCGCACGGCCGCCAAAACGCCCAGCGGAATAGAGATGATAACTGTTGCACAAATTGCCAGAACCGTCAGCAGAAGCGTCGCCGGGAGCTTGGACACAAAGGTCTGAAACACGTCGCGTCCGGAAATGTAGCTGATGCCCATGTCTCCGGTCAGTATCCCGCCAACCCATGCCAGATACTGCGTCAAAAACGGCTGATCGAGTCCAAGCTCGGCGCGCTTGGCATCGATGATCTCCTGCGCTACCGCGCCCTTGTCGCCGTAAAGCTCGGTGATCGCGTCGCTGCCCGCGATTCGCATCATGGCGAAGGACAAAAACGTGATACCGATGAGGACCGGAATGAGCTGTAAAAATCGTTTGAGAATGTATTTTTTCAAAGTGTCTCCTTACTGGAGCAGCGGACATTTCCGCCCTTCCACCAGAAACATTGGTGTTGAGGCGTTGTTGATGCGCTCTTCCTTTGTCCAGACCTGCTTCCAGATCTCCGTATCCGCGGCAGCCTGCATCCCGAGTCCGCGCAGCACCCGCAAATCCCATGCAGGACGCTGGTGCGCGGAAAGCGGTGCCTGCCGTGCGATCGCTTCCATCGCGGAAACATCTGTTCCCGCCGTTTCATCCCGAACATCAGCGCTTTGCAGATTTTTTCTGTCCTGCGCGTGGGCAAGCTGTGCGCCCTCATCCCACAGATAGCGATACCAGTTCGCGTCAAAGTTCAGAAGCACGCCGCCCGGTTTCAAGACGCGCATCCATTGAGCGTAGGCTTTTTCCGGATCATGCAGGTTCCATGTAACATTTCTCGTGACCAGTACATCGAAGGACGCCGTCTGAAAGGCAAGCTTTTCCGCGTTCATCTGCTGAAAGTGAATATGCTTTGCCAGCGCACCGGCATTGTGCCGCGCTTCTTCCAGCATCGACGCCGTATAGTCTACCGCTGTGACCTGATAGCCGAGCTCTGCCAGAATGATCGCGAAAAAGCCCGGCCCGGTGCCAACATCCAGCACCCGGATTTCCTCCGGGCATCTATCCGGGAATCGTGCAGCAATTCTGCCGGAGATTACACCGCGCCAGACTGTTTTCTGGTCAGAGGCAAGCTCTTCCTGATTGACTGTAGAATAACCGGAAGCGCGGTTCGTCCAGTAGTGAATATTTTCTTCCTCATAGGTTGCAAACTGTTTCATGGTATCATCCTCTCTCGTGCGGCGTTATGCTTTCCTTGCCCAAATGCCGAACATCGGCGCGTGCGTCAAATCCAACGCTCCAAGGATTCGCTGCCCGACTGTTGCATCTGACCGGCAGTCGGAAAAACCGATCCTGCGCAAAACACGCATATCCCACGCAGGACGCAGCTGCCCAATGTCCATGGTCAAGGTGATCTCGTCGTTTTCCTGCTGCAAGGCGTCGGTCATGCCGATATGTCCATACGGGCTGTCCGGCGCGACCTTGCAGTTTTGCATACTGTGGCTGCGCACATTCGCGGCGTAGTCCGCGTCAAAGTTCAGGAGCCAGCCGCCAGGCTTCAAAACCCGGAACCATTCCCGGTAGGCCTTCTCCGGTTCCGGAAGCGTCCATGTGAGATTGCGGCTGAGAACCACATCAAAGCTTTCCTCCGCATAGGAAAGTGCCTGCGCGTCCATCTCCCGGAATACAATATCGAGATTTCGCTGTGCGGCAAGCGATCTGGCTTCCTCCAGCATGGCAGGCGTCAGATCAATGCCCTCTACCTGATGCCCCGCCTGCGCCAGCAGCACCGCAAAAAAGCCGGTTCCTGTGCCGACGTCCAGAATCCGCAAATGCTCCTTCTCCGGCAGAAGCCTTTCTATCTCACGGAGCCATTTTTGCCCCATTTCATTTTCAAGCTCATTTTTTCGCACTGCCCCAAAGTCGTGCGAGCGCAGCGTCCAATAGTGCCGGACGCGCTGCTCCATTGCAGAAATCATTGTCATACTTCCTTTTCCAATTCTCCATATGCGATCATGGGCGCTCCTGCCTCGATTCCAAGAGACGCTGTCTGATACAGCACCACGCCGTCAGTTTCCGCGTGAATCCTGCAAAGCGGCTCGCTGAAAATGTTCCGGATCTCGCCCAGAAGTTCTCCTTTTTGGATTTGATCGCCGGGCTTTTTCCTCGGATACCAGCAGCCGCTTGCCGGTGCATCCAGATACCGGCCGTTCTGTACCATCGTGTGGAAATACGATATGGCGGGCGCATCCTTCAGAAATCCAAGTCCACGCAGGATATTTTCTCGCATGTCATGCTCGTTTCCGTTAGTCCACTTCCTCAGCATCTACAAAGAGGTTTGTGATCTGCACGGGGATCGGCAGGCGGCTCTGCTTGACGGCGCGAAGCACCATATCCTTGAGCTCAGCGCAGCAGGGCTTGTCCATCGTGACGATGGTGACGCTTGCAACGTCGTTGAGGCTGAAAATATCCGCCAGCTTCACGGTAATATCAAAGTCGTTTTCCGGGCAGCAGATCAGCGGCA
>ERZ773147.1644-NODE-1644-length-22358-cov-4.188809_pt1 | contig 22358 bp, 40 predicted proteins | sample MGYA00580851_ERZ773147 | MGnify/ENA primary metagenome ERZ773147 (study PRJEB29015, sample SAMEA2737818) | human gut metagenome | biome: human gut; feature: human-associated habitat; material: faeces | place: China | collected 2012 ... | reverse complement strand
CTGTAAGGCGTTAATTGAATTATCATCCAATCCGCCTGCGTTCATAATCAACTCTGAATACGGAAGTTCTTCAATCCATTTACAGAAATCACGCCACTCGTCCAGCTTATGTCCTCGACGACTCTTATAAATATTCGCCAGAACCTCATAATTCATCATGACATTACGAGTCTGATTATAGCTGCTCGGGAGAAGCTGAATCATCTGCCACCATACTTGTTTATCCTTTGAATCATAATTCTCGCCTTTGTATTCTCCGCCATTCAAATATAACTTTCTAGCCACATTTAAAATATCAATGATATCCCATAAAGAGCTAGTTCCAATACGATTAAGATGCTCACAGCTAAAATCGTCCAGCGTAAACTCCTTAGCCGCAATCTTATGCATGGTACTGCAACTATTAGCGACTGTTCCGACTTTGTAAGTATCGAATTCTTTCCACCAATATAAAGGTGCGGTAATCCTCACATACACCGGCATCATTCTCATGAACTTTCTATGATCTGTACCAGCATTAGTTAAACGCTGCATGAGTGAATGATCGTTTTCGCCAAGATCAAACCCAACAATATCGTATCCAGCGGTTTCATATTCGCTATCACTCTTCTCCCATGAATTCATCGGATTTCTCATACCCTGAATAACAAATGCCATCTGCTCCGGACTTGCCAGAACTACATTTTCTAATTTTATCATTTTAATCTCCTTTTCTTTTTCATACGATCCATTGCTTTAAAAACATCGTCGTAATTGCGATGTTCTTCAAGACGCTGTAAGCTGATTTGACGTGTTTTATTCATACAGTCTTTGTACTTCTCGCATTCACTATGGCATCCTATATGGCGCTCCTCACAGTCTTTACAAGGATAAATAATAGCCATTTATTTCACCTCATCATAATAAACTCTTCCGCCAATATCAACATACTCGTTAAACCATTTACGATGCTCTGTACCAGGTGGTTCTAAGCTTATCTGATATCCTGTAGGCCCGCACAAGACAGATTCACCGCTTTCATCGTTCATAAATATTTTGTTTGGTGGCGTATACCTCGAATCTTCAGATCTTAATTTTCTCCATATTTTAAAATTGTTCATAATATTATCCTCCCGAATCATTTAAGCTTCCTCCAATTTCCCAAAATTTTTTTCATATGCTTTTAAATCATAACGCATAAGATATCTTTTAGCTTCTTCCTCAGACAATGCGACTGCATTTTCTTTAAGAAGTGCTTCATATGTCAAAAGCCAATTATTTTTTAAACTTTTGAATATCTTTACATTTTTTCCATTAATATATCTGAATCTCGTACCAAGATACGTTATAACGCATGTATATTCGCATTTTGTTGATACCAGATCCATCTTATCTGTATCGTATTTAAGGTTGTTAATTACAACTAACATTTTTATATGCCCCCTTTGCTCTATGTATGCTACGCTCAGTATCAAAACATTCTGGATAGCACTCTTTTAGTTTATCAGTATTCAACCGCATAATATTACCCCCTAAATAAATCAACTAATTTAAACACATCAAGCCATGTTAATAGACGAATCCCATCGACTTTAGCTGCAGCCTGTTCTAATAAAATTTTTCCATCTTTTGTGTCTGAATAATAAATATCAGGACGCAAGCCGCATAACTTACAAGCATCACCATAGCGAATATCGATTTTAACTTCCTTACGACAATCATCCTCAAAAGTATTCCTAAAAAATATTTGATTAGATATACAGTCATAAGCAAATTCATAATCTGTGTTTTTAAAAAACTTAACTATTTTATTAAATACCAAATCTCCATCATAATCACTCCAAAAATACAAAACAATATGAATCATAATATCACCTCAACAATAAATGAATAAATACCAATTGTGATTAAAACGGTTATCACTGTGCATAATATAACCTCAGCGACGAACCATATTAGACTCATCATATTACAAACTTCGAATATGACAGTAGCTAAGATCAGAATAATAATTATCGCTAAAATCATTCCAGGTTCTCCTCAAGTATTTTTAATATTTCTTTTTGTTTTGTTAATTTGTTTCTGGTTTCTTCAATAACTTTCTTCTGATAAGCTGCAAATAACTTCACAGCAAGATGATAGTTAGGCTCTTTCATCCAAAGTCCATTCCAATAAACAACGCAAGGAAATTTACTAATTGGTACTTTAGTCATACCTTTTCGGTCGTACTGAAGCCAAATATATTCCGGATAAAGTTTACTGTAATCATCCACATCGCAATTATTCCGGACATCACAATAAACGCCACAATTCGGATACTCAATTACTTCACCTTTACACATTCTGTAAAAACTAGCATTAAACAATCTTATTTTCATATCTTACATCCTTTCAGATTCAGGTAATGCAAACAAATGTTCAAAAGTATCTCCAGTAAGTTCCAAGAAACGTTTAACATAATATAAAGACATATCCGGTTCTTTACCATTTTTAGCAGTAACCATTAGCCGAACACCTTTACCATATGTATCAAACTCATTAGCGAGATCGATTAATCGGATTTTCTTTTCTTTGAACAATGTTTCTAGGTTAGGCCAGTAGGCTTCCCACTCTCTGGTATAAGTTCTGTTTCTTGATGTATAATAATCTCTACGTTGCTTCTTCAAAGGCATTGTTGTGCAAAAAGCTTCTGTAAAAGTTAAACCGGTAGCATTCAAAATTTTTCGAATAATACGCAGTCTTGGTTCATGATAGCCATGCAGAATGCACGCCGTATGATTATAAGAGACATCGATTAATTTCGCAAAATCTTTGATTCTCAATTGATGAGCTATCATCCATTTTTCAATTTCAGGATATACAATAGATGCTCTATATGATTGCCGAAACGATTTCTCTTCCATCATTCATTTCTTCCTCCGCTCTGTAAAACGACTTAATGTTTCGAGTTTCCAATTCTGCTCATTAAAATAAGTAAAAATAAACTCCGTTTTGTTTCGCAACCGAATTTTAATCATAGAATTCCCGTAAGGGAACCATATTTCTGTTGATTCCCTCCATCCAGGAAACATCCGATTGAAGCACTCAAACACTTTTTTATGCGTCATAATCATCACCCTCCGGACGTGTAATAACCAGTTCATTCGACAGCAACAGTAAAATTGCCAATGGTATAATTATAATTGCTGCAATCCACTCACTCGCTATGGCTCCCACTCCCAATGATGCAAACATTAAAGCAAGACCTAAAATTCTCTGAATCGTGAATAAAGTCTTTTCTTCTTGTTCTTCTGCAATTGCCTGTTCAATTCGGGCTTTCATTTCTTTCTTATAAGATCTCAGTCCGTCCTCCGCACCTGCTCGATAAACTGCTTCTAAGATATCATTTTCATTTGCTTTCATTGTTCTCTATCTCCCTTCTGAGAAAACTGCATAATTCTTCATGCTCACAGGTAATTATGACATAATGAGTTTGTTCTGCAGATTCTCCCGGTGCATGCATACGTTGATGCGTCGTTTCTACTGAAAACTTTGGACACTTGTGGCAGTAGTCTTCAACTTTCAATACAACCTTAATCATTGTCGTTCATCCTCCTTTAATTTTTTATATAAGATTTGTATAGTATCCTCAGATAATGCGTAAAAATTACAACTTGTAAGACCTTTAAAAAATGCATCCAGCATATTCTTCTGCTGAAAAACGATGCTCAGACAATTTTCTCCGCGTACTTCGTATATTGTCATCAGTAACGTTCTTTCCCATCTCTGGTAAATGTAACCACTTATCGAACGAAGCTCTGCACTCAGGACATAAATCAAAAGTATTGTTGTTTATATAATTCTGATTTTTAAGCCTTTTTATGGCCGTTATACCATTAAAATCTCCATTGTCGTAAAATTCATATAGTTTTCCGCATCTATCGCATTTCATTGCTAATGACATATTTCTTCCTCCTCCATTAATTTTTTGTATAAATCCTGTATGGCATCATCAGATAATGTGTAATAATTACAACTCGAATAATTATTAAAAATACATTCGCTACATCTTTTAGTATTGCAATAGTTATATAATTTTTTTCGCATGTCTTTTATTTCATCTATGTTTTTTAAGTCTAATGAATCACGCCAGTTGATAAGTGATTCCATGCATTCCGGACAAAGATCTATTGGAGAATGCGAATAATATTTTCCATATTTATCAATATTTGCTAACATAAAACCATTCGTATGGTTCTTATCTTTTTTCTCATTATAAACTTTGTAATATTGTCCACATCTGTCACATATTTTTGCTAATGACATATTTTTTTCATCCTTTCTAAAAAAAAGAAGAAGCCCTTGATAGGACTCCTCCCTTTTGAAAATAATTGTTATTTTTCTTGCTGCTTAATGACATTGTTTATAATATCACAGACAAGTCTCATTGAATTAACGATTAACACATACTGGTTCATTGTTAAATCATCGAAATCAATACCATCGATATTATCATCAATAATTCTTTCCCAGTCTCTTATTCCCTGATTAAAAAGATTCACCTGCACATTAACGTTTTTCATTATACGCACCTCCATAAAATATAATTATTCTTTCACTATAGAGGTTGTAAATTATGCGTTTTTAAAAATACGATGACTGCGTATGCCTTCAACACCAAGGAGTAATCCGCTTAAGCTCAATAAGCCGATCGTAAAAATATCATATACCATGACTCCATCTCCCTTCGTTAAAGTTCTTTTTATCTCGGATTGCTTTACTAATCGCTAAATCAATACTCGCTCGTGATTTTAAGTGATAGTAATATAAATCCTTATAAGGTGTATTTAATCGATTGATACGCCCACTAGCCTGTTCTAAAACTTTGTATGAATAGTTTTGAGAATAAAACAAGATCGTGTCTGTTAATATGCAGTTCCATCCTTCTGCACCAGCTGTATATTGAACCAAATATACCCATCGTTGACTGTCTGGTATTGGCTGATGTTTATGCCCATTCCATTCAGCAATTTTGACATCATCACCATAATAAGCACCTTTTAGAATATCCAATTCATAATCAAAGTTATAGAATATAATAAGTTTCGGATGCTTCTCAAATACCTCCATAACTTCAACAATTCGGCTGGCGTCTGAGTTCACACATTTTCTCAAGGTGTAACACAATTCACTGGCATTTACGATAGGCTCATTCGTCCAAGGATTCCATCGTTGTTTAAGGATACCTTTATACTCTGCGATATCATACTTAACCAATATATCTTCATGATGGGATTCAGTCGGTCTATCAAAATCCATATCAACTAGTATAGAATTTCTTAACCGAATTAATCTTCCTGTGTTCAAATATCTATCAATCTTTGGTATATTGCCATAACGTTTGATGACCACATGCTCGTCAATGAATTGTGTGCGATTCCTATAAAATCCATTCGCTATAAATACAGGTATGTAGTCCATCCAGGTATCCCCCGGAGTTGCAGACAACATAATCCATTGATTAACCTTTGCAATCTTGATGAATGCTTTCGCCCAAGAACCAGACCCAATTGCTCTTTGCTCATCAAATATGAAAAAAGAATGATTGATTTTCTCATACTTTTTAATATTATTCCATGAATCCACCACCACTCGATTTACATATAAATTATCTTCCGGATGCGTCGACAATAAAAATGGAATCATTTCTTGCTCCCATTCTAATGTGTCTCGTTTTCTCGCGGTCGTAATAATATATAAGTCAAGCGGTGGATCATCCATTGGAATATATTCTTCGTCATTCAGTTCTCCGCCATTCAATAAATAATAATATGTCAGAGCTGTTCTGGATTTACCAGAGCCGACGCCACCACAAAGAATACAACCATTTTTCATCTTTCTGACAGCATCGACCTGATAATCCCGTAAACTAATTGCCATATGTCTGGCGGTTCATATATCTTGCAGCGAATGGATCGTCCTCCAAAGCCTGTTCTACATACATCGTTTTAACATATAATGAAACACCATCAGACCAAGGATGCGGATTCAGCTGCACGTTAACATTCTTGATCCACATTTTATCCAACATGCCGATCGTGTCAGCGTTCATTATTACAGGCTCTGAATCTCCAGACACCAGATACACTTTTGGCGGCCATTCCGACTCATAATTTACAACAATTCTCACGAAATATCTTGGCTCGAATCCTTCTTCTTCGCCTTCTTTCGGACGTGTCAGTTTGACATTGATGCCCATATCCATCATCTGTCTTGCTAACTGAATATCCGGAATTACCAGTGTTGCATATCGCTGTGTGCTGCGGAATTTGTCCAAATTAGGATCTCCTGAAAAGTGTGTGTCGAAAATGAATCTTGTGTTTTCAATTGTGATAATACTTGCCATAATATAAATCCTCCTTAAAAAAATTAGTTTTCTTCTACATCGAGTGGATGAATTGTAACTAAGTTAATGTCATCAATCAGAATACGAATATGCTCTGCTAAATCTTCTAATACTGTCAAATCAGTCTTAAAAGTGTACGCTATACTGTCGAAAGTAGTGCTCGATTCCCAGAAATAATTCAGTGGCTCTATAGGAATAAGTGAACAGGCATGTGAATATACATATTCAAGTGTTACTCCTTGAACTACACAATCCAAGAGAAGATAATCTATCGTATCCATATTCGGTTTAAAGTTGATTACCATTTTGTAAGTTTTAAGTTCTTCTTTTCCTTCGCTTTTGATAGATGTGATGTTTAACATATTTCTTTCATCCTTTCTTAAAAATATTTAATCTTCATATGGAATCTGAATAACGTCTCCACCTTGAACAGTTACAGACTGCATCAGCATTCCGGTTTCTTCATCGAAATAAATGTTATCTAAAGCCTGATCCCATTCCTCAAATTGCTCTGAAATATTGAGCCCTTTGTTCTTTCGTAAGTTGATTAATTCATCATGAACAATTCTTCTCCATGCTCTTGCTAATTTCATACGACTCTGAGAAAGAATATTATAAAGTCCATGCTCAGTTACGAAATTTACGGAACGTCTTTGACCTGCTACTACTAATGGTAGTTTCAGCTTTTCGTCTTCTTCACACATTTCGAGTAACTTCCAATCATTACCAGAACTGTATTTGAGTAATTTACCAATATCATTCGCTCTGAATAACGGATCATCTAAATCTCCATAAACATTCAGAATTTGACCACCGAATACAATAGTTCCAACGATTTTAATATTTTGAGGCATAGCTAATCTCCTTTCTTAAAAAAAAAGAAAGAGCCCTTGATAGGACTCCTCCTTTTGAAATTAATTATTTGTACTAAAAACAGCTGAGCATTTGTTCATGAATTTAATAAATGCATAGCATCCTCTTAAACACCAGAGCTTAGCTCTATTTTCTAACCCTATTTTGGTATAGAAAATATACATAAGTCTGCACCATTTCACGAAGATCTTTAAACATTTAAGTTCCAATCTCATTTTTGTACTCATCATAATTAATACCTCCTAAATATTCTTTCACTATAGAGATTGTAAATTATGCGAATTAACTAAATGGAAGCGGTTCTTCTTCAGGTTCTGTATCTGATACCAACCATTCAAAATCACCATATTTAGAAATAGTGGCGACTGCCTCATCAACTTTTGTTATGTAGAACGATTTATCAATTTTGTCTTCCAGCTTGAGTTCTTTCACCATCTCAGACTCCATCCAACGATATCCGTCACTTTCTGGTGCAGCATAATATTTGTCATTCTGTGCACGTCTTAACAAGCCAGCCCCACAGCCATCCTGCATCGGTGTAAACTGTCCAACCTTGCCTACGAAATGATAATCGTGTCCTTTTTCGATTTCTGGTTTTAATCGGTTGCAAGCTTCTTCCCAAGACGTATCAGATAACTCACCTTTCTTGTATTTCGACTCAAGCTTGGATAACTCTTTCTCTTCTTTTGTAACATCTGGAAGTCGTTCGTTCATATCCAAATATAAAGCGGATTCAACAGACTTTGTTTCACACATATCCTTAAATGTAATTGGTTCGTGAGAAAATAAAGTTTTGAAAACATAGGGTACCTGAAACTGTTTACCCGTAGCCGTCCACCATATTTCTTTTCCTGTTTCCTTGTTGATTTCTGGCTGCATATATTTTGCCACGTATACAGCATCGTTCACCAAACAGAATTTCTGGAACTCAGCTTCCGTTTCAAATTTGTAACCGAATTCTTTACCAAAATCAATTACAAAGTTCTTGATTGTTTCGTCAGCATTCGGAATCTTGATGGAATCTGTCTTAATATGACAAACTGTATAGCCGCGTTTCTCAACTTCTCGCTTCAACAAGGTCATAAATAAAGCCCCACGTTTTGCAACAATATTATCTATATTGTTTGGATTTTTGAATGGGTTATCGAATCTTGCTTTGGTTAAGCCATAAATGGAATTAATAACGATTTTCAATGCCTGAGCCAAACCTTTAGCATGTTCTTCATTCAAATATGGTTTTAATACACCTTTCAGCATTTCTGCAGCTTTCTCGAAATCTTTGTGCTTGATTACAAGACGACCATCAACGATTTCTTTGAATATTTTTGTGTATTTCGGTCCAAACACAACTTCAAATATCGCACTGTGAGGATGCTGTGATCCAACGTCACCATCCCATACCAAAGACCAAATACCAGGTCTTGCAAATACTCGTCCCCCTTCACCGATCTTTTCTCCTAAGTAAGTCGAAACACCACCCTCGTACGTGTATCCGTTGAAAAATGGCAAGATACTGAATCCTTTTGGTAACGGCATCGACGGATCGTAGTCTTTATAGAGAGGTAAGCCATCCGCATCGAAAACTCTGAATTTATAATCTTCTCCAAAACGTTCTCGATAATAAGCATACTGGTCTTCTCCAACAGGTTTAGATAAATCGCGCCAATTGAAACTAGCTTTAGCATTCCTGTCATTACCAAATATAATTTTGGCAGATAAGGTATTCGTCGTATCATTTACAGAAACATTCGTTATACCCCATAAAGCTTTAGCCAGTTCAACCTGAATTTTTCGTGCCTCATAATCTTCCTGTCTGGCATCAAAGACTGCTTCTGTAGCAATTACATCATTATCACAATACTCAGCAACTTTCTCCCAAAGTTCTTCTGGGACTGGTTGATCCCACGGTAAACCTAATTCTTGATGGTGAATGCCCAACGCGATTTCCCATTTCTTCAAGCTTTGTTTCTTTGTACACATATCATATACATCGATATAGGAAATATTATAAGCATTACCAAATAACACGTTCGGCTTATTATTAATAATCGACTGTGATAAGTTGTACAAATCTTCAATGCTATATTTCAGCATTGCATAAGCGTATAACAAATGATTATCGTATCGACGACAGTTAAATCCGACTAAAGGTTTGTTCAAAAGTGCTTCAACATCCTCATGCGTCGGATTAATCATTCGAATGACTGGTTTGTCTTTACCTCGAAGTTTCCAATTAATCAAAAATAAATTAGGAAAGATCTCAATATCATAAAACACTAACTTTTCTTCTATATTGTCTTCCGTACGATTGGCGATGATATCACTTAAAGCCAATGACGCATCAATCGGATCAGCCGGCATCTCCGATTTAAAATGCATTTGAGATATCATTCTCAAGCAATTGTCAGCCTGATGTGTACTCTTCGTGCCAAAGCTTAGAATATAATTATACATATCTGTCACATCGTACGGCATACCACTATTATAAGCATCATCCAATAATTTCTTAATGAATGACACACTTGATGCTGTTGATGGGTGATATTCTTTACGAAGATTTCTTTCAATCATGTATCGTAAAGTTTTCTCACTCTCAACTGATTTTTTATCTATCACGTCTTTCTCCTTTCTTAATGGCAGCCCCCCACTAATATGTGCAATTGGTTCATTATTGCATTTTGTTAGTTTTCTTCTTAAAGAGCTTCCTCCATTAAATACTTTAATCTCGATATAATCATCGAATAATCGACTCAACTTAGATACATCACCTTCATAAATATAATGTAAATGAATGCCCTGACCACTTTTGCTTAACTCAGCATAAGTTCTTGGAAAACGCTGTGCAGCATCTAAGTTCATCTTAAAGCATTTATTGCCATACTCATCCGGAATATCAAAGTCAATCACAATATGCTGTATTTTTTCTTTTGGAATCTTAACGTAATGCACTTTCCTCGTATCCAAATCAGAAAGTTTAGTGGTTACGTCATCCCACTTTAAAATAGGAATTTCTTGATTGTCTTTCATTTTTGAATATTGAGCAAACCAATCAGAGCATTCCTTATCAAAAAGTGACTCTTGCTCTTTAAAAACCAGCCAAAGATTGTCAAACGCTTCTATGTGTTCTTTTTCGATATTGTCAACTTTATCCGCCAAAAAATGAACATAATAATTACGTGTTGGTGAGCCGTCTTCAGTTCTTCCTCGCTCTTTGAATTCACCAAAGTAATTTTTCAGTTCTTCTTTGAAGACTCTCATAGAATATGGATAACTGACCTTAGCATCATCACAATATGTTTTATACATTTCCCATGCAGATTTGAGTGTGACAGAGTCCTCTTTTTTAAAAAGGAAGTAAGAATCCTCAATAAAATTATAGAAGTCATTGGTCGCACTCATCATACTAATCGGAACATAGGTATCATACGCACCCGGATCTGATAAAAACACTTCTTTGCAATGATAGGCGATACCACCCAATTCGAACGGAATGAGATCGATACAGTCTTTATACTCTTTTGGAGACAATTTATTTCCTGTCGGAGACACATCTATTAAACGTCGTATCAATCCTGATTTAGCATCTGTAATTTTTACTGGTTTGTTAGTGCCCATAAATAAGAAACACTTGAACTGATTCGTGTAAGTCGACTTAAATTTTTCATTGACTGTCATGTATTCATGGGAGACTAGGGAATTCAATCTGGTGTTATCCTCAATCCTAGATAAGTCTCCGTCATGCTGAATTGCCACCATTGGATTCGTTTTGAATGCTTCTAACGCAAATGTGTTACTAGAAGATCCAAGAGCTTTAGCATCAAATACCGTATAATATCCATCAAATAATTGCTGAATAATATTCAGTACTGTCGATTTACCAGTTCCTGCAGAACCATACAAGACCATGAATTTCTGAATATATTTGGATTCTCCTGTTGCAATAGCACCTATTGCCCATTCGATCTTATGACGTTCTTCTTCCGAATATAAAGTTGTCATCAGTCTCTCATAAGCATGAATGTCGCAAGGTTGTAAAGGATATGACAGTTTTTTGCTAGCATAATCCTCTTTTGTTGTTTCAGAATCTCCAAATATAATTTCTTCGTCCAGCATATGGTAAGAGTCTCGTTTCTGACGCTGGCAATACCTGTGCCATTTGTCTATCATACCAGAATCTCCATCTCGCATGTAAAAAGTCTTAACATCTTCCTCAGGATGAGCTTGCCTATACTCGATTTCAGCTTTCTCTATTTCAAAGTCAATCAGTTCCACGGCATCATTTTCATTTGTTGACCAAAGATGACGATTTTCAACCCAAATTGCATAAAAATCACCACCTCGTATCATTAAATCTTGACTGTCTTTAATAATAAACTTTGGATAGATTTCGACTTTATCTTTTTTAGGTCTTCTATAAGAAATGCTCATAAAGTCTAGCACATCATAACTCCCCTTCCTTTCTTAAGTACCATGTCATATACCAGTTCATCTGCCACCATATTTCTACGTTACGCAGATCAACTTTACAGTCAGGAATCGTGAACAACCCTCCTTTGCCGCTTGCCGCATACTTACGCTCAAGAAAACGTCGAATAACATCTTGCACATAAATATCGTTATAATTAGTATTTGTCTGATCTGCTAATCCGAGACTGTTGATCATTTCCCAGAACCAAATATCCGTACGATCTCCATATTCTGGATTATCCATGATGTGAACTTCTGCTCGACGGGACAGTGCAATCATCATTTCTAATACACTACATGGTTTGTTGAAAATATATGATTGCCTCATTTCATCTTGATACATAGATCTTAATTCCAATCCGTCTAGCATTCGATTTTCGTCCAATGGTATTGTATAAACAAACGGCGTATCGAATAGTTTCTGTAATAATATTGAGTATCGTCTTTGCGTGGTTGTATTTACAACTTTTTTAATTAGCCATTTAAAATATCTTTCATTCACTCAAACTCCTCCTAGTGGGCATACCGTTTCGGAAAGTCTGTTGATTTTCTGAAATCTTTTAAGACAGCAAAATACGATTTGAGTTTATCGTTTCTGATATAAACACTGTCATCTTCGTACTCTCCAAAATGCTTTAACCCATCACCAATATATTTTTCTGGATTCTCTACAATCTCCTGATCTTCATTCAACACAACACCATCTGAGCAGTACACAAATTCAATCTGTGTATAATATTCTTCCTCGCCGTATTCTTCTGGCGAAATAACAACCGGCTTATTTTTCACAATCTGTTCTTTCTTCTCTGTTGTTCTATACGGTTTTGTTAAATCAGAATAATTTGTATATTCTCTACGATTGTCGGGTCCTTCCTTTTCGGGTTCCTCATATTCTTTCATATCATCAATATCTTCGTAGTTATTTTCTTCTGTCTCTACGTCTGCACCAGTCTTAACTTCTTCATGATTTTTTTTATAATCTCTGATAGCACCTAAAGCGACGCCAACTGCAATACCAAATAACCCACATAAAATATGTTTTCTCATTATTTATTTACCTCCATTGGATTTTTTTCTGTTTCGAGAATAAAGTTTTTGCCCGCAAACACGTATCGTTTAATCATACCCGTCTGACACCACGCACGAACGGTTGCGACACCGACTTCGCATTTTGCAGCAAATTCCTCTTCTGGTAAATATTTAACTGGATCGCCGAAGTTGTTGACACTGATAATATATCCATCTCTGATCAACTTAATATCTTCATTCAATTCAGAATTCAAATCAATATTTGTATCGTCAGACATTAATAAACAAATAAGATTCTTCCATGTGAACATATGAGATCTCCTTTCAATAATATAAAAGCCCCGACCCTAAATAGAGCCGAGGCATAATGATTTAGATATTTTTAAGTTTGGCGCTTTCTAAGATTGGACCGTCAACATTGAAATCAAGAATAATACTTCTCTCGTAGCCGTTGACAAAATCGCCATTATGTGGCTTAGACACATCGAAAATACCAAAGTCTACATAATTATCTTTTGTTGAATCGTCTGGATCATAAATCCAACCAACAGCCTGACCTGCAATCGTTCTTGGAATACCTAAAGCATCATAAACATCATTCAGAAATAAATATCCCTGAGAACGAAGTTTATCTGAAGCAAATCGTTCCTGCTGTTTGAGATACATCAGAGAATACTCAGGGTTCTTCTCCCAGCCTTTGCAACCGTCTTCATAGAATCTTGCATAGATAGAATATCCTTCTAATCCTGAAGTTTTGATGGTTTCTTTGATTTTCTTTTTCTTGCCTTTGTCGTCTTCAACCTCTTTCTCAATAACCTGATCTTTCAGCTTCAGATGTAATTCTTTGTCAAGGTCTTTGCCGAATCTTTCGATAACACCTTCACGATATTCTTTAAAATCTTTATTTAAGATTGCATAAGCAGAAGCCAGTGCTGCATTACGTGTTCTCAGAATATTGTGACCTTTAATAATCAGACCTAAAGAAAGCGCTTCGAGCGCAAACGGACCGGCATAAAGTTTTACGATTTTAATACCTGTCTGCACACAAGTGATCATAATATCATGCTGTTCGTCTTTCTCTGTATATATTTCTTCTTTTTCCTCTTGCGGACGAGCTGCGTATTCATGGATTTTATCGGTTTTCTCTTTGTGTTCTTTCATGATACCATCAAATTTTGTTGAAGCTTTGCAAGCAGTTGCGAACGCAGCAATACCTGTTATAATTCCGAGCCCCAAAGCAATTTCTGGTGATGCGCTCTTAAGCTTTAATCCTGCTTTGCCTAATTTTGGTGTGATGTTTGATGCGATTTTTGTAATTGATAACATAATATATTTCCTCCTTGATAATTAAATAGGCATAATTCTTGGCATTTTTAACAGCCAACCATCTGATGTTCTGATAATACGGGCTTCATCGACATTTGTCCAACCGTATTTGTTGTCCGTGTAAGTACTCGGCACGCTTGAAAAATCGTATAAGTCAGCGACCGACGCAATGCCATATTGTGCAATCGTTCCTTTTAATGCTCGAATTACTTCTTCGGCGGCTCCTGCTTCGTGAAAAGTCAAGTCGGAATAGTTATATCCATAGGCCGAATTTTTATTTGCAACAGGTGCTGAGTTTTGTGTGGAATATGATCCATAATTGACTCTGGATACTGGCGTTGAATATGTTCCTCCGGTTTTTCCGCCAATACCATAAAATATTGCATCAATTGTTTTCTTTGCAGTATCTGCCAACATATTTCTGATATATGGTAAAGCGACATCCTTAATCACATAATTTGCTGTTGTCTGTAAATCATCTGCAAATAAGGACTCAGTTACTTTGTCAGCAGTACTGCGTTTTTTCTTTGTACCAGTAGCAACCGGTTTCTTTTTTTCTCCAGATGCTTTTTCTTTTTTGCTAGCGTTTGAATTATTTGGTAAATCATTAAAATTCATAACGTCCTCCTAATTTAGTTTTACAATTTTTCCTGGCAGGGAAATTTTTGTGTTCGGCAAACGATGATAGTCTCGTTTGAACTGGTAAGCTAAATTGCTTCTCGCTTTACGCTCGGACGGGGCGTAAGTAGATCCCATCCAAATATCAGCGATGCACTTACCGAATTCTAATACAGGACCTTGATAATAATATGATGAATAGATAGGACATCACTCCTTTCTAATTGTCTGGTATTTAGATTTCTTTGGCGCATAAAAATAGTCAAAATCAATAAATATAGTCAAGGGCCCAAAAACGATACGAAGTACTCTCTGTTTTTGATAAAACTTTTCTATGGTTATTCCAAGTCCAAACGTCCATGGATACCTAACTATTTTTACATGTTTACCGATTTTAATAGTTTTCATAGCCTTCATAATTTTCATCCTTTCTTAAAAAAAAAGAAAGAGCCCTTGATAGGACTCTCTCCTTTGAATAACTGTTAAATCATTCGATTTACTTAGTTTCGTCTTCCACTACTGTGGCCTGAACTTTCTCAGCATCCACAATTTTTGCTGCTTCTCTCTTTGTTTTAGCAGATTCAGCTTTCTTTTTGATGAAAGCACATAACTGCTTGCCTCTTTCGTAGATTGCCACACCTGCTACTGTGCAACCTATTAAGACGGCAGCTGTTACCAAACCTTCACCAGCAGAACCGCTGTTCTCTTCATAACAATTTGATTCTACAACATCATTTGCTTCGTTGTTGTTCATTTCCATTTCGTTTCTGTTTTCTTCCATGATAATTCTCCTTTTTAATAAATAAATGTTGTTATTCTTTCACTATAGAACTTGTAAAATCTGCGATTTTATTTAAGACTTCTAGGTTTTACTAAATAAGTCATTGTCAAGCATGGTGTACTGTCGGATGCCAACGTTGTATCGTAAGCAACCTCGATATATCCATTATCAATATCCCAACCAAATTCATTTCCTATCTCAACTGGCGGAATATCTAATTCCAAATAAAGTTCATTCAGTGAAATAAACATTTCGTCACGCATTCTTGCATTTAAAATATTGATGATCCTGTCTATCTGGTTTCTACTGGATTTAAAATATCTTCCCGACAACATATCATAGCAAAGAGTTTCACCGTGATCCGTGATAATAACTTCCCGGTTCTCAACAGGATTTTGTTTAACATGTTCCTCAGCAACTGCCTGTCTAATCTCTTTTTCCTTGTCTGCACCGAGAACTTCTACCGCTTTAGATGTGTATTCTTGATAAGCTTTATCTAATACTGCGTAACCGGCAGCCAGAATCGCATTCCTCTTTGCCCAAATATGATTACCTCCAAATATCAATGCTGCTGATCCACAAAAGATAGCTACTGTTGGAACGACATATTTCCACGTAACTCTGATCGTATCTTTGATAGGAAGTTTGTCGACCTCTTCGAAACCTTCATAATTTCGTTCTTTAGCTTTCTCATAACGCTCATCATTGATTCGATTCTTCTCTGCTTCTAATGCATTGAGAGCTTTAGGACCATTTTTATAAGCTGAATATACAGCTACACCCATACCACCTACGCCAACAATTGCCATAATAATCGGCGCATTTTTCTTAGTGCCAGCTACAAACACTTTTCCTGCATTGTTTAATTTAATTTTTGGTAATTTAATCATTGTTTGTTTCCTCCTTTGTAAAACGTTCGTTAATCTGTGCTGTGATTTCTCTTTCAGTTACTACCTGCTGAACAATCGCTACTACAGCAGCGCCTACTCCGAGAATTGCATAGTCTAATAATTTGTTGAGTTTCATAAAATATAATCTCCTTTCTAAAAAAAAGAGAAGCCCTTGATAGGACTCCTCTAATTGTCTGAATAAATAAAATCTTATACGAAACCGATAGGATTTTTCTTATTAGTTATTGTTGATTTTTTGTATTTGGTTCCAAAATAGAGTTCGCCTCCACCATAAAATTTGCGCATCAACAACTTTCTATCAAAATCGTTGGACCAATCAAGACATGCATCTTGAATCTTACCAAGTACCTTGAAGAATTCTGGTTCACAAACTTCACCAAAGACATCCACTATTTTTTTGCCAATGCAAAGTCCAATACCTAATTTAATCGCATCTTTCATTTTCATAATAAATACCTCCTAAATATTCTTTCACTATAGGAGTTGTAAACCATGCGATTTATGTCCATTCTTCCAAGTAGTCAGCAGATGGCTCAAATATCGGCCAAATTGAATAAACACAAGGACCGCCGTCATCGCCATTATTGACAATACGATGTTCAAAGTCTACCCAAAAAATACCATCCGAAGTTGTCCATCCAACAGATTTACCATATTCGGTTTGCGGCATACCGAGAAATTCATATAATTCGTTTAGAGAAGCATATCCTCTCATCGTAAAATTTCGATTGAAATGATATTCAGCATCTATAATCTCTTTCTCATAAGCATCAATAGATTCACCAGATATTTCCTCAACCCATGTAGCTTTTTCATCGGGTACGTCGCAACCAATATGATGGTAATTGCAATTTTGAAGAATCACTTCGTCTCTGACTTTCTTGTCTGCCTCTTCTCCATATAAGTTAACCAAAGATTCTCTATACTTAGCAAAGTTCTTATTGACTAATGTATAGGCAGCGATTAAAGATGTTTGCTGTTTTGCATTGAACACATGAATGCCAAATATGCAACAAATCGTACCGGTTCCCACCGCAACTGCTGGCCAATAAACTTTAGCGGCCGTAAATATAGTCTCTTTCTTGGTTAGAGGTTCTCCTTTTTTCTTTTCTTCCTCTTCCAATAATTGTATTGCTTTAGGTGTTTCACACGCAATAAACACACTAGTTACGATCACGCCACCGGCTGCAATACATGACATAATTAATGATTTATTAATTTTCATTAGATTCACCATCCTCTAATAAATTTACAACGTTATCGAATGCCAGACATACTCCATCGTCTTTGGTGACAATGTTAATGGCGTAATTTTTAAAATCTAAAGTACTATCAATTTTCCAGCCAAGTGCTACTTTATCCAGTTCTTTAGGAAGCCCCAAAGCTGATAAAACAGTATTCAAATCTACCAAACCATTGGCTAAAAGGCGATCGTTGAAACAACATTTCGTACTTTCGACTATTAAATCAAAAGTAGCGTCGTTCTCATCATTCCAAAACATAGAGTTCTTTGCTAATACATAAATAGTTGACTTTTTCATATCTTTCATCCTTTCTTAAAAAAAAAGAAAGAGCCCTTGATAGGACTCCTCCTTTTGAATAACGGTTTAGTAAGTTACTTTTTAACGTGTTTGATTATATTATTGATAACACAAATAAACCATACGAAAATACATCCCTGAACCCATCCTTCTAATACACCACTCAAAAAGCTATATTTTATACCTTTTCCAGCGTCATCATTCTGGAAGGCTTCATAAGCCTTATCCATTAAGTCATCTGATTTCTCAATAACCATTCTACCTAAACTTGTCATAATAATACCTCCTACAATAAAAACGTTTATTCTTTCACTATAGAACTTGTAAATTTTGCGATTAAAAAGAAAAGAGGAATCTCAATAGAGACTCCCCTTTTGTCTTATTTCCTGAAAAACAAGAACTTAATTATAGCGGTTATTATTGCTATCGGAACCAATATTCCTATTAGTCCTGCCACAGCAATACCTCCAATTAAGAATGTTGCTGTAAACGCAAATAATAATAATGTTCCCAAGATCATCAATAATAAACTTATCATAATATCCACTCCTTTCTTTCACTATAGGAGTTGTGAAATCTGCGATTTACTGAACTTCTGATAATTTATCTAGCACTCTAGCTTGAACTTTCAGATAATAATTTAATTCAGCGTCATTCAAATCGTCTTTCATTTTATTAAATTTATCTGTAAAATCAGCATATTTAGTCATATAACTAGCATAATCTTTGAGCAATGCCGCATCTGATGAATTCTCATTATATTTTTGCATGAATTCAGCGTATTCATTCATAAATTCTTCATAGGAATCCAAAGCTTCTTTTGTTTCTGGTCGAATTTCATCACTACTAGTTTCAGAAGATTTTGATTCGGTTGACTCTGTTTCAGACTCGATGGTAGTATCTGTTTCTTTATGGACATAAAAACTTATTTCCATAGTTTTATCGTCATCATCGTAAGTTAACATTAAATCATCTTCTGCATTATTAAAAGCTCTATACCAGTCTTCGTATTGTGTGAAATTTTCTGTGAATCCAGCCTCTTTCACAGTATTAACATATTCATTGAACAAATCTAAACTATAATCGGTAACAGTTGCGAAAAAATAATCTGTGGCATTCGTGTCAACTGAACCACTTTCTTTGTTTGGTATCGGTAGCATACCAGCAGCACCGTCTCTCGGCCACATAGTCGTTTCTGTCTCGCTCTCAGTTGTTATAGGCACTACAGAGTTGGAACCACATCCAATAACACTGATTGATAAACATGCTGCCATAGCCATTGCTAATAATCTCTTTCTCATAACTTTGATCTCCTTTCAAATATACGATTATTATATCACACAAAGGCAAAAAGAAGAAGCCCTTGATAGAACTCCTCCCTTTTCAGATTAGAATTTGAATAATTTCCTCGAATCTTGTCTGACTGTCTTGAATGAATCAGAGCAAAGCGTTCCTTCTTTTTCGAACTCCCAGCCTCTCGTATAGTTATAGCCAAAGAATGCTAAAGCTCCAACAAACTTCAGAGCATCTAATCCCATATGCGTGATAGTATTGATCTTTTCCCTTTTTTCAGTTTTCTCAATACTTTCCTGCTTTAATAGTAATTCATACTGCTCTTTCAGCCTTGCCGAAACACTTGCATACTGCTCACTATCCGGTGGCAAGCTTTTCAGTTCACTTAATAATGAACGAATTTCCTCCTCTAACATTTCCACAGTCGTTTTCTTCTTCTCTTCCATGATAATTTCTCCTTTCTAATTCTTTCACTATAGAGGTTGTAAAAAATGCTATTTTTTAACAACAATTTTTAATACAGTATAATTGTTGTTAATGATATTGCTTAATGGTGCAATCATTTCGAATGAAATTAGATCTTTTTCAGGATCTGTAGAGTCGATAATTAAATTACCAAACTTTGTTGTGTCCATGTAATATCTGGATAAACAAAAACCAATAACAATTCCTACTAACAAAACTATAACTACCAATAAAAAGATTTTCATATTTTCACCTCCCTGGAATTTTTACAATATCAGTTTACAGTTTCATTTGGGCATTTGCGTGATACAAAAAAAAAAAGAAAAGAGTCCTTGTTAGAACTCTCTCCTTTGAAATTAATCTTCAACTTCTTTTATGTCGTAATTAATTTGAATGCCATCATAACCGTAATATGTTCCAAAACAATTCACAGAATCTCTTACGTCGTTTTCAATATTTTCTCGTACTTCTTTGTATCCAGCGTTAAGTCCATCAACGTATCCAACATTGTGTCCTTTGCTGTATCCCATAGAATACACAATAAAACATGAAACACCAAAAATGATTGCTGTTATAATTGCTGTAAACATTACTAATAATTTTTTCATAATAAATACCTCCACATAGTAAAATATTGTTTATTCTTTCACTATAGGAGTTGTAAAATCTGCGATTAGAAAAAAAAAGAACGCCCTGTTAAGAGCGCTCCTTTCTCATCTGGTCAAGTGCAAATACTCTTTGAATCATATCCCAGATAGTAGATTCGTCAGTATCACGGATGCATCTTATAATTTCTTCGTTGCTATATCCTTGTCGATACATAGCCTCGACGACTTTATAAGCGCCTCCATAATTATCTTTTCTTCTATCATTTGTTTTTTTTTTGTCGTATCATATTTTTCACCTTTCCTTTCATTATACACAATGTAAAATCTGCGAATAACTAAGGATATAGAAAAATTTTCTATACAACTCATAGTAATGTTTTCGACAGCATGGTATCTGATATCGAGTTCTCAACAAATCGTATGACAAATTTTCTGTTACTCCGATTAGCAAATATTTACCGACCAAGTTGTCTGTCAAATAAGCAGTTTTCTCAATTAGCTTCATACTTTGAATATACTGATCTCTGCATGAGGCTGCGATCTCGGTCCTGCTAGATTTACTTAACCGCTTACCAGAATATCCTATTTTTGCATAGCCATCAATAGAATTACAAATGCTTTTCCAATATGGATATTGTAAGCAAAAATACTTCAGCTCATAATACCGATGCTTAGGCAGCCAGTACTCATTTTTCTTAGACAATTCAGGCTTCATAACTTTTCACCTCTCCAGTAGTATCCTGTATGCTCGTACAAAGCTTTAGGAGAAATATAATAGTTAATCCGTCCTAATTTTCCGTTCATATCATCTAGGCTTGTAATCAGCTTGCCGTGTCTCGTTGCAATCCCGATTGGTAAATATCCCGTAATCAGTCCCGCACGTACCCAACAGCAATCTTTGCCATAGATTTTTGCAGCTACTTTTACAGGAACGCTTTTCTTTTCCATTCGATCACATCCTTTCAAGCTGATAATACTGCTAGATTGTACAAATATCAAAACAACTTGAGTGAACGTATCCATCGAATCATTGTCATCTCACAAGGATGATCTTCATATCCAAGCGTCCATATTGTAATCAATCCTTGGATAACCCCTCTAATAATTTCAGCATCGTACTGTTTGTAAGGCAAAATATCATCTGGAATAGCTCTGTGAACGCTTCCACATTGCTTACATTTATATCTTGCTAAAGTCAAATAATCTTTGACTCCATATTTTCCTATACAGATTCGTTTGACATGATCGTAATACGCTAACTTGCCACCACATTTTGGACAAATATAATTACCACATTTTACCATAAAATCACTCCTAAAATATATGAACTAATTGACGGTTCATACACTTGGCTGTATAATATAGTTATTAGTTATAAGAAAGGAGCCCTAAAAAATATGTTGATTAAATGTCCAGAATGCGATTTACCGGTTAGTGATAAAGCTATTATGTGTCCGCACTGCGGATATCCACTCACATCGCAAACTCCACGTCTTCGAAAGCAGAAACGTAGACGTAAGTTACCTAATGGCTTTGGACAAATAACCGAGATTAAAAATAGAAATTTGAGAAAACCGTTTAGAGCAATGGTTACAATTGGGGTAAATGAAAATGGTAGACCCATACAGAAAATGTTGAAACCAGATTCGTATTTTGAAACATATAACGAAGCTTATTCAGCACTCGTTACTTATAACAAGAACCCATACGATTTAGACAGTACGATTCTTGTTAGTGAATTATACGAAAAATGGTTGGAAGAATATAGTAAAACAATTGAATCAGCCTCCAGTCTCCGTTCAATCAGTGCTGCTTGGAAAAGATGTTCGTCTGTGTATAATATGCGAGCGACTGATCTGCGTGCACGTCACATTAAAGGCTGTATTGATATTGCACCTTCAAATAGCTTAAAAGGCCGTATCAAATCGGTATTTAATTTGATGTTAGATTATGCATTAGAATATGAAATCGTAGATAAGAATTATGCTCGTACTTTTACTTTAGCAAATGATAATCCAGATGTAAATGGCCATATCATATTTACTGATAAATACATGTGTTGGCAAATACCGTTTCTTATAT
>ERZ773147.1643-NODE-1643-length-22365-cov-9.541596_pt1 | contig 22365 bp, 22 predicted proteins | sample MGYA00580851_ERZ773147 | MGnify/ENA primary metagenome ERZ773147 (study PRJEB29015, sample SAMEA2737818) | human gut metagenome | biome: human gut; feature: human-associated habitat; material: faeces | place: China | collected 2012 ... | reverse complement strand
AAAAAACGGCCGCACACTTTGATATGTACCCTCTTTACTGGACAAACCAGTAAGGAGGGTATTTTTATGCGTTATAGTTACGAATTTAAATTATTATGTGTTGATTTGTATAAATCTGGGATTTATCCAGATACACCAAATGGTACAACAGATGAAAGATTTAAGAAAAATGTAAGAGAATGGGCACGTATGGTTGATTCAAATGGGCCGGAAGTATTAAAACATAAGGTTTTTAACAAAGTTTGGTCTCCTGAAGAAAAACTAGCGTTAGTATCACAAGTTATTGCAGGTAAATCAAGAACGGATGTTGCATTAAAAGCTGGTATTAATCCTGGAATGCTTTATCAATGGGTTCAAAAATACAAAACTATTGGATATAATGGATTAGTAGAAAATAGAAAGGGGCGTCCGCCACAGATTTCCGATATGAATAAATCAACTAATCCAAATCCACTTACTGAATCTGAACGTGAAGAACTTATTCGCTTGAGAGCAGAAAACGAATATATAAAAGCTGAGAACGAAGTAATAAAAAAAAGGATCGCCTTGAGGCAAGAAAAATGGGCTGCGCAACTCAAGGCGAAAAAGCAGCAATCATCAAAAAACTTAGAGAAAAAGGATACCAATTAAAATATCTCCTTAAAGCAATGCACATGGCTAGATCTACTTACTATTTTGAGATTAGCAGAAACGATGTTGTTGCCAAACGCAATCAAGAAATACTAGAAGAAATAAAAAGTGTTTTTGTTGAGAACAAGCGCAGGTATGGTGTAAGACGGGTTCACCAGGAACTTATTAATCGCGGGTATCAGGTGAACCATAAAAGAGTTCAGCGTCTTATGCATGAAGCAGGTCTAGCCGGAAAAAGACCAAAGGAGAAGTATCATTCTTATAAGGGTGAAGTTGGTAAGATTGCTGACAACATAATAGACAGGGATTTCAGTACAACTTTGCCTTTACAAAAATGGACCACAGATGTATCACAGTTCAATTTTTCATGGGGAAAGTGTTATATTTCTCCAGTGCTAGATATGAATACAAATGAAATCATCTCATATGATTTATCCATGAGTCCTAATCTTGAACAGATAAAAAGAATGCTGAATAAAGCATTTGAAAAATTTCCTTCAGTTGAAGGATTGATATTTCATTCAGATCAAGGCTGGCAGTATCAACATGCTTATTTTAGAAATGCTTTACAGGAACATGGCATTATACAATCCATGTCACGAAAAGGTAATTGTTATGATAATTGTATTATGGAGACGTTCTTTGGACGATTAAAAAATGAAATGTATTATGGCTATGAAAAAAACTATTCTTCTTTCGAAGAATTTTCACAAGCGGTTGAAGAATATATAGATTATTATAATAACAAAAGAATTCAGGCAAAAACAAAATGGATGCCGCCTGTACAATACAGGATAGCATCCATGTGTTCAGTCTAGTTCGTAAATATGTGTCCAGGATTCTGGGTACATATCAATATCGAAACGGGGGTTTATTTTTTAATCTATTTTTTAGAAATCTACTTCCGTGTCATAGTAACAGCATTTCAGCAGTTTTTCCATTTCTTCCTGGCTCGGCTGTCTTGGGTTGGAGCCGGTGCAGGCATCCAAAATTGCATTGGCTGCAATCTCAGGCAGTCTCTCTAAGAATACTTCTTCCGGTACAAAGCCCTGCTCAGCCGGATAGCTGTCCGGTCCGTAGTTCTTAATACAGTGCGGAATATTCAAGTCATCATTCATCTTACGCAGGTACTGGATTAAAAGTGCGACTTTCTCGTCCAGTGTCTCTCCTCCAAGCTTCATAAAGTCTGCAATCACGCCATAACGTTTCTTTGCAGTCTCATCCTTTGCATTAAATGCAATAACCTTCGGCAGATACATGGCATTAGCTGCGCCATGAATAATATGTGCACCGTAGTCGGCAAATGCGGCACCGGTCTTATGTGCCATAGAATGTACGATTCCAAGCAGTGCATTGGAAAATGCCATTCCAGCCAGACACTGGGCATTGTGCATGGCATCACGTTTTGCCATATCTCCGTTATAGGAATCAATCAGATCATGCTGAATCATCTCAATGGCATGGAGTGCCAGCGGGTCTGTATAATCACTGTTGGCAGTTGAAACATACGCTTCAATTGCATGCGTCATCGCATCCATTCCGGTGTGGGCTACCAGCTTCTGCGGCATGGTCTCTGCCAGTTCCGGGTCAACGATTGCTACGTCCGGTGTAATCTCAAAATCCGCAATCGGATATTTGATTCCCTTCTCATAATCCGTAATGATGGAAAATGCAGTTACTTCTGTTGCAGTTCCTGAGGTAGAAGAAATTGCACAAAAATGTGCTTTCTTTCTTAATTTCGGAATTCCAAATACCTTACACATGTCTTCAAAGGTAATATCCGGATATTCATATTTAATCCACATTGCTTTTGCAGCATCAATTGGTGAACCACCACCGATTGCTACAATCCAATCCGGCTGAAACTTCTCCATAGCGGCTGCACCCTTCATCACGGTCTCAACAGATGGATCCGGTTCAATTCCTTCAAACAGTTCCACTTCCATACCTGCTTCTTTCAGATATGCCTCTGCTTTATCCAGGAAACCAAACCGTTTCATGGAGCCTCCACCAACACAGATCATTGCGCGCTTTCCTTCGAAGTTCTTCAGTGCCTCCAATGCACCTTTGCCGTGGTATAAATCTCTTGGTAATGTAAATCTCTGCATTCGTAATACCTCCTTGATAATCATTGTATGTTTACTGATATATTTTTATCATAACACAATAATATACAAAAGGTAACTGGATTTTTCTTATTTTTTGTGAAATTTTTATAAAATTTGGTTATATTTTCCAAATATCACATACTGCTATCTTATTACATTTAAATATCCCACGAACTGCGATATACTATATTTTAGCGGAAAGGTAATTATTTAGTATAACAAATTTGTTGCACTACCCGAAATATCAAGTGGGTTATTGTCTCGTACATCTTCATTTCTTTCAACTTCTATTCTGCTATTGTTAATTACATCTTGTTCCACACTTTGTGCAGAATTTTGATTCCAATACAAATTGCTCTATATATTATGCTGTTTCACACATAATTCATATTTTTTCTAAATCAATATTCTTTATATACAGTCCATCTGAATATTCTATCTTTATTCCCATTATTTTTTCACCCATTCCATCACACAATTGTTCAAATTCTGTTTCTGTATTATCTTGTACAAAGAATTGTATTTCTGAAGTATTATATTCCTCTGAATTAACATTGATTGAACCTAAAAGTTCCAAATCTTTATCATTCAATTCTATACTATCACTATTTTTTATTGCATAAATTTTTATATTACCACAACCCTTTGTTTCTGCACTATAGCGAATAGTTCCTAGCGGAATTCCATAATGTAAATACTGTGTAATGCCTTCCGTCTTTAATGTGCTCCCATATTCGTCTTGTTCTACTTTACAATTTCCAATATAACCATCTGGATTTGTTGGTATATTTTCTGCATCAGGCATAAATTCTTCCGCTGTATTACGAAAATTTGGATTATATATTAAATTTCCTTGTTCAAATACTTGATTAAAGCATATGTTATATGCATCCTTTTTAGATATAACTTTTACACCTGTTTTTTTACAATATTCCAATATCTGTGTCAAAAAATTTCTTTCCGACTCTGAATCAACAGAATCAATTATTTCTCCATGAATCATTCCATTCGATGTATCTTGACGTATTGATTCAATAAATGTATAAAAGGCACCTCCATCATCATACATTTGTGCTGCTTGACCTTTTTCTGAGGTATTATCAAAAAAATCTCCTTCATATATTTCATTTATATCATTATAATGTACGCTTGAATTTGTTCGATACACCAATGCATCCTTTCTGGACAAAGATGCATTATATATCAACTGCTTACTCATCATTGGTAATTGTTCTCCATCCAAGCGTGATGGATAAATTATATCATGAGCATTTACATACCCATTTTCCCTAAGGACATCCACCCAACTCCGCTGCTTGGGGGTTCCATCTGCATTACTATATAATGAAGACGGCATTTTAGCCAAATAATTATACAAAATTGTACAGTCTTCATTATAATACATCTTATCATCCTTGGTAAACTTAAAAGGGCTCATCATAGAACCTGGCCAAGACCACGTAACTGGCCTTACACCACATTTTTCTTCATAATAGTCTCCTGTTGCTTGTATGACCCTTTCCCATATTTCATGATTTGCTGATGTTTTACAATTTGTAAATATACCACCAGTATAACATTGTTTTTGTTCATCCCAACTTCCTTTTGATGCACCCGCTGTTCCTAAATATTTATTTGACAATTCATCAAGCAAATCTAATAAGCCAGATGTATCACACATAATACTATAGCTTTCTCTAATATATTGACATTCTTCATCTGATAAATCACCCCATTTTGTATCAAAAGCAGACCAAGTTCCATCATACTTATTCCAATCGGAAAGTTGCATATCACATGAGTCTGTCAATGAAAAGCCAAACGCATTTTTCCCGTCACCATAATCATTTCTCATCTGTTCATTGGTTGGAAAAGGTATCTGATTTCCCTCTATATTGTCCGGATTTTGTCCATTAAACAGGGGATCACTATAAATAAAATTGCAATGAAACCAAGTATGATCTCCAAGCTCATTTCCGTTATCCAATACGATTGCTAATTGTGTTTTTTCATCTTCTGTCATATCAAGGCTATATCCAATTCTATTAAATGTCGCATGTGCATCATATTCATTAAAAAGAGGAATTGTCATCGTAAAATCACTTGATCTAAAATCATCAAATCCTATAGCCAAATATCTCCCATATTGTTCACCGTCAGAAGAATGGTCTTTCTGCTCTATCGTTCTTACTTCTGCTTTCTTCTCACTATGTAAGCAATATATTATAAATAAAAAAACAATTCCTAATAAAAAAATAAACTTTTCTCTTTTGTATTTTTTCATATTATCACCTTTTCACCAACCATTATATAAAGTCATAGTCTTTCTTTACCTTTTCTATAGGTTTGACTATGCTATTTTAAGATACTGTGTGTTGCTTTCTCTCCTAACACGAAATGGTTTATACGAAGCTCTAACCACAGTCTCTTGTCATACAGTTTTTAAAGTACAAATATATTTGAAATACATTTTTGCAATTCATTCAAAATGTTTCGTTTTAGACTTGACTTTTAATAATTAGTCTTTATTTTTATAAAAATAATAGGCAGCATACTATTATGGAAGATAGCACGTTACCTATTATTTAGTTTCTGTACTAATATAAATTTTTCTTTTCTTTCATAAAAAACTATTTACCTACTTCATCTTTTGATGCAAACAAATAATCTAAACTATATTGTGGAAATTCTCGTTTTATTAATACTATTTCACTTTTCTTAAATTCTGTATCTCCAGATATTTTTCTCTTAAGGCTTTTATATGAAATTCCTGTCCTCTCTGCCAATAACTTAATTGTAATTTTCTCTCTTGCCATTTCAGCTTTCAAATTATAGAACAACTTCTCATCCCCTTCTGAAATTACCCTGTAACGTAATCAACATCTTAAGTATATACCCTGTATCGTAATTGTCAAGTTAAAACGTTTCTAGTTTTACCATACAGGGTAATAATACATTTACATTATACTTTCTTAGTAGTACAATTAATTTGTTGTGGAGGTAATATAATGGGACTTACTGATAAACTAGACTTATTGATGAAAAATAAAAATATAAATAAAGCCGAACTTGCAAGAGCTTCTGGTGTTCCTTATACAACTATAGATGGTTTCTATAAAAAGGGAACTGAAAATGCTAAACTATCTACTCTCAAAAAGCTTTGTACTTACTTTGAGTGTTCATTAGATTTCTTAGCTGACGATTCTGTTCTTAATGATTTTCAAAATAATTCTATATCCTTTTCTAATTCAGAATATACTCAAGAAGAATTAAAAGAAATAAGCACATTTGCCAATTTTTTAAAAAGCCAAAGGAAGTAATATCATAAAAAAACACCCTCCAAGGGAGAGACTACATAAGGAAGTAGCTTCTCTCTTTGGCTTTGTAGTCAGCCGGAATGATTGAATTTGTAGGAAAATCAATACATTTGGAGGATTACAAAATGGAAAACAAAATTTACGATGAAAAGAACGGTCTTTGGTACGAGAAGCAGGGTGATTATTATTTGCCTTGTTTAGAACTGCCCAATGAAGAAACAGAACCTATTGGCATTTGGGGACAGCGACATTTACATTATCTGAAATCAAATCGTAAGATTACATACTACAATCTGCTTACAAGTCGCAAGCTGAGCACTTACCTCGCAAATATTGACAAACAGGCAGAAGACATGTTTTCTCGGCTAGTGAAACAGATGGCAGAGCGTGAAGGTGTGACCGAACAACACAAAGTGGACAATCCTATGGAGTGGGTTGGTCGGATGAATAACATCCGTAGCAGAGCAGCAGAAATCGTGAATCACGATATAATTTACAACTAACTTAGAACGGCGGCAGGAAGAAATTCTTGCCGCCGTTATTTTATTTAATTTTACAAATCCTCTGTAATTTTGATTTCTCCAAACACTATTTCTGGTGAGTTCTTAGATGTAATCGTATATGGTATAGAGTTAAAAGGCTCTTTAATAAAAATAATAGACGAGAAGGCGATTGTTGTATTATGCTTAATGTAATCAAATTTAAGCTTTACAATATAATCTTCCCCTTCATCAAAGCAAGAATAACAGAATACATCGGCAAGTTCACTTTCAAAATCATCACCATAATCTGGGGTATATCCCGGGAAAATAGAAGGCGTAGAAACACGAGGAGAGAACCGTCGGCTTGTTACAATAGATGAGTCGTAATCCGAATACGTTGATGTACTACAGATACCAAAAAGTTTGCTCATATCGCAGTCATTCAGTAAATAACCCATTTCATCATTATTGAACTTTGGGAACTCACTCATTGGTAGCAAACTATTCTTTGGAATTTTGAGAGAAACTTCTATATCTTCATCAATGTCTGTACCACAGTTTTGAAGGGCAAGCTTCAAACACTTCTTATCCTTAAATGCGGTTTCTATGGGAGCCCATTCTAATGCTTTTGAAATTGTCTTCAAAAGTTCCCGAATGTTATGGTACTTTTCTTTTTCTGCTTCTGTCCCTGTAAGGGGAGCGCTGCCAAACATATTTGTAGGAATAGTACTCTGTGATAGATTACCAAGTGCAAAAAAATCTTCGGTAATGCTGATGTTTAAATTCTTAGCTACAGATTGTATTAGTTTTCTGTCTTCTTCGTTGATTTCTTTTGGCTTGTTAAACGAAAAAGCCAGCTTGGAAAGTGTTTCTGACAATTCAACACGCTTTCCAAGCTTTGCAGCAGAAATAATGCTGTAAAGTTCCCGTATTTGTTCCAAGTATTTACTTATAGTCATTTCAGTATTTGGAACAAAACTAATTATAGGGGCTTCATCACTGATGTGTTGGGTTTGGTCAATGCCGACAATCTTCAATTTAGAATGACGCTCCCCCTTAACTTCTGCCACTCTTTTTTCGCTTAAAAAATACTGAGATAAATGAGCAAAAAACAGCGTTTTGAATTCTTCGTCCGATGAATATGTAAAGTAGATACCTCTATCTTTGTATTTATCACAAAATGCCTGAACCTTCTTATAGCTTTCCTCATTCATTTGAGACGGAGAAAGAGGCTTGTCCGAGAAATACATAAATACCTGTTTCCCGGTAGACAGCATAATTTCTATTTCTTCCTCTGTGCCAGATCCGTATTCATCGGTGGGTGTTCCGAAGCGTGTCCACAAAATGGCAACTGCGGCATCACAGTCGTTTACAAATTGCTCATTCAGCAATGTTTGAGGTTTTCCCCCAGACTGGGCATAAGAGTTTTTACTCCAATGCTTTGTACGAATACTTATTCCCAAAGCATCAGAAAACTGAGTGTTAAATTGTGATACTGCGTCCTCGATTATACTGATCTCACTAATAATATCTCCTGGACACGAGATGAGAAGATCGTATTGGACTACATTTTTAGGCATATTTTCACCTCAGATTCTATCTCCATATGGTAATGATTTTATATAGTTTTCCATGTAATCCCAATCTGGAATATATTTATTATCTTTCGATTTTGCTGGTAATCGAATTGTTGATTTGATCATTCTTTCTGGTCTCCATTTTCGACCATATGCCCAGCGATATTTATCCATTTCAATTACTGTTGCTACAAACAGTGCATTATACATATTGAAACATCCGTCCAAAATGTATAATGGATTCACATCGTGACTACATGTAAATGTAGTTGGTTGAAAAAAAGCACAGCCGACAGATCCATTATTAGTTACGCATAAAGCGTTTCCAGAAAATAGTTTTTCTTCAATAGACACATTGTTTTCATCACCTGTTTTAGAAGCAATTTCAATGTCGTCAATAGAATAATATTCCGTTACACCGTTACATCGTTCTGTGGCTCCTAAAAACGGTATTTCTCCAACAAGACTGTGTTCTGGCTTTTTATTGTAAAAACCTTTCTGAACATCAAAAATTTCTGAATATACAAACTCTTTCCAGTTTGATACATCAATTTGCTTACTGATGTTATCTTTATGAGAAAGCAAAAAGTTAAAATAATCCATTATGTATTTCGATGATGGAACAAATTTTTCATCAAATAATTTTCCGATGCTAACTAAGTATGAAAAATATCCATTTAATGTATTGATAAAGTCGGATTCGTTGAGAGCAGTGTAGTCTGTGTCCATATATGCTTCGCATACCCATTCATCGGAGGCACTAACTGCACTAGTAGCAGAACGTCCCGGTTTTTCCCTACGATTTCTATACAAATCAATCCACTCTTTTTCAATCTTGATCCATTTGCTCGTTTGTGTGATTGAATCTATTTGCTCAATACGGCCAATATTCTTTTTCTTCTTAAAGCCATCGTCCTTGTAGTATCCAAAGAATGTATTTGGAGTCGAGATATCCGAGTGCTTTCTACCAATTTTGAACACCATACAACAGGCTTGTACAGTAGCACCTGGATGAAAAATATCATTTGGCAAGGTAAAGACAGCATCAAGGGTATTTTCTTCAAGGATTTGTTCTTTTATCTCTTTTATTACACCCTTAGTGCCAATTGCACATGCAACTGGCAACAAAACAGCTAAGGTTGCTTGATGATTAATAGAATTTAACACATCGGCAATGTATTTTACAAAGTAGAACCCTTTAGAAGGATCCTCTTTCTTATCTTTTGCCCAAGTATCAACATAGCTTTTAGGAAGATGAATACGCTGTCCGTTATAGGGTGGATTCATCAAAATAACATTTGGTTTTGCTTCTTTTATCCAGTCGGCTAATGCAAAGCAACTTCCCTGACGGATATTTGAGTTTCCGTCTGAGTGAATCAACATATTGGTTGTAGCAAGGCCATACACATTTTCATCAAACTCAATACCAAAGATTTGATGTTTCTTAACCTTGTCCTGCTCGGCGGCAGTAGCACAATCATCAAGTGCCTGTGTCATTGCACGAACTAGGAATGATCCGCTACCGCAACAAGGATCAAGAACCACTGAATGTTTGTTAACGCCTGTTATTTTCGCCATAAAATCTGTAATATGGTCTGGTGTGAAAGCTTGGTTTTTGTCCGATTTACCGACATACTTGTTAAAGGTGACAAAAAACAGATTAAGCAGATCCTGACCGGATGTGCTTTTGTCATTGATAAAAGGCAGAATGTTATCTTCAATGAATTTTAGAATTTCTCTGAAGGCGGCAATGCTAAGTTGGCGAACATACTGATCGCCCAACACATTACGATTTAACAAAGCGAGCTTTTCGGCCTTGTTAATATCGGAATTAAGCAAGTCCTCTAATACTTCTTTTATACGAGTGCGAATTTGTGCAGCAGTCAAAGACGGAGTGGAATAATCAAGACCATTCTTCAATGCTAATAGGCAGGTGCCAACAAATTGACTGCGAAGTTTTTCAGGAATACTATGGCGATGAAGCAACTCGTTAAGCTTATAGGTGTTCTGCATCACCTTTTCTTTGTCGTTAATTTTGGATGTGTAGAAGTCAACATATTCGTCCATCGAGCGCAATGCAGTTTCCTTAGTCATCAAGTCGCTGTCCGAAACAACGCCACGCCATACTCTAACAGTATCATTCATAGTATTTGCCAAAATAGCAACCGTCTTATTGCCGGTAAGTGCCTTCTCATATTCGACATATGCGGAGAGCTGTTCCTCATCTGACTTGGTAAAATTCTGTTTTGTTTCAATTAGCACGGTAACGTTGTCTTTCACGAAACGAATATCCAATTTTTCAAAAGCTCGTCCTACTTTGTTTCGAATAGGATTGAATGTTAAGGACTGTGCCGCAAACGCTTTCGGATAGCTATATTCATCATTTTCAATATTGCTGGTAAGATATTCTCTACCAACGGTTGAAATCATATCTGTTCTAATCATATCTATTTCTCCTATCATATCCACCTGCCGTTTTGGGCAGTCCAATTATCTGTAATTTCCGTGCCTTCTACTGCTGCCATAAACGGTTTTGTTAAAAACGTCTTTATTGTTTTCAATACGGTACTGTAATCATTCGTTTTCGTGTCGATTTTACGGACAAAGGCTTTCCATTTCTTCTGCATTGCTTCGTCATTATCAAAGCTCATAACCTGTTCAAACTGTTCAATCGTAAAACTATGCCCACGGTTTTCAAATGTCTTTTTCAGTGCTTCTGTCAGCGTTGCACCGTCAAAATCAAATTTATTAGCAAGATAATAAATATCGTAATAGTCTTTCATGCGGCTGGAAAACTCCATCAGACTGAGGATTGCGTCAATTTTCTCAGCAACAGTTGTTTCAATGGAATAAGTATTAATTGTCGGCGCAACAAAATCATCAAGCTGAGTGGGGATTTTTCTTTTTTCCTGATTTGGCACAATAATATCACCAACACCAAAATCAATGCCAAAGGGTGTACGAGTATTTTTAATACGAGCGACCATTGACGCACCTATACCGGCATATTTCTTCGCAACGGCAATAGGTGCAACATCCTTTATCTCAAAGGTAACAAAATCATTGCCGGTATTAACTGCAATAATTTCCTCAAGTATACCTTTTAACTGTTCCGGTGTATTGGGTATTTTCCGAAGCAAAAAATCTACATCAACCGTTACTCGGCTATCAAAGTCAGTAAGGGAATAGAGGAACAAGCCGCCTTTCAACACGAGGTTTTCAGCATACTTGGACTTTTCCAAACGGCGCAAAAACTCCTCTTGGCAAAAGAGTTGCAAGCAGAGCTGATAGCTTCTGCCGCTTTCAGCAGCTTTGTTTTTAAGCCGTGCCAGCACGGACGCAGCTATATCAGCCATTTAGCAGCACCTCCATTACGTTCATAACCTTTGTATAAAGCTTCATTTTCTTTGCATACTTAGACAAATTTGCAAGGTTCTTTTTTTCATCAGCAGCATAGGCATTGACAGCCTTATTAAAAATTTCGTTGTCAAGCTTTGTGCGGTACTTAAAGCAATCGCATATAGTTCGCTCACGGTCGTATACAGGCAGTATTACATCGTTAAAATTGCTTGTGGACTTACCTATATCTAAAAATTCCTTTTGAATATAGTAAGCCTTCATCGAAAATTCTTCAATGTTTTTTACGGCACGGGACGCTGTTCTCGGCACAGCAATCGACCATTCACGGGGAGAAAAATCACTATATCCATAGTGAAACAGAGCGGACTCCACACAAATAATTCCCTGCGGAAGAAGCTCCCGTATGAGCTGTTCTTCTGTAATACTTTTACTTTGGGGGAGCTGATAAAATCCTCTGCGAATTCTTTCAATGACTCCTTCTTTACAAAAAGCCGCTACCTCATATTTATTTATCCCGTTTGCGGCAAAATCTGAAGTTTTTGCAATGCCGCCGTTATTTTCAATTACCGTTTTTAAGATTTCTTTTTTACTCAAGCAGACACCAACTTTCCGCACGCAAGAAATAAATAATGTACGCAATTATTATACCATACAGTTTTGAAAATGGCAACAACTATATGCATATATTGTTTAATATTTGTACGTTGAAAGTTATTGCAAGAATTGCTTAAGGTTTATCTTTCAAAGAGTAAATTTAATAGTATGCCCCGGTTTTTGGAGAATTATTCAAAACCTTCCTCAAAAGTATTGACAAACATATGTTTCGTAATGTATAATAAAATGATGCCATCAAAGAACAACAACTTAATACAAAATGAAACTTCGAAGTAAGAAGAGATAGCGGCAGCCAATAATGCCGCACCACTCATAAACGTAAATCTGCTTGCGGAGTGGTTAATCAGCAGATAATTGGTTTCTGAATTTACAGAGCCGATACATAGTTTCATCATTTTGAAGCGAGAGCAAAACTCCCGCCGATTTTTGATGTCTCTGTGTATCGGCTTTTTGTTTTGCCAGTTGACAACTGAATGACCGGCTGAATGGGATACTTCGCCAAGACTTTCCAAACGGAAACGAGCGAGACAACGCCGCTGAAAAAGCAGGGGCAGGAACGACATTCGGGTGAAACGGCAAAAAGAAAACTGTTGTCCACAGTTATAGCGAGCATCGGATTGTGACACCCACAATCCCAATCCGCACCCTAAATGGATGCGGATTGACTCAGGGGAAATCCCCTGAATACCCCTGCAAAAAGATAAAACACAAGAACGGAGATGATATTTTTGAACAAGGAAAACAACAAAAATGTGCGTATAAAAGTACGCTTATCCGAAGAAGAAAACGAAAAACTAAAGCGCGGTTCGGCAGCGTGCGGACTGTCTCAATCAGAGTTTATCCGTCAACTTTGCAAAGGGAAAACACCAAAACCGAAACCTGCAAAAGAGTTTTGGAAACTGCTGAACACCCTATACTCAGTTCATAACGGTTTTAAGGAATGTGCAAAATACGGGCCTTCCGCATTGGAAATTTGCAAAGAAATCGAATGCCTTGTACTCGATTTACAGGAGGCGGGATAATGGCGACAACAAGTTTATGGCACATTGAGGGCAGGCTGAAAGACCTGATTGACTATGTAGAAAATCCCGATAAAACTGTCGTTCGCACAAAAGACTTACAGGATTTTTACAATGTCTTTGCCTATGTCCAGCGCCCAGAAGCTACCGAGCAAGGCGAATATGTTTCCGCCACCAACTGTCTGAAAGAGATTGCATTGCAGCAGATGATACTGACCAAAAAGCAGTATGGAAAAGATGACGGATATATCGCTTGGCATGGATATCAGAGCTTTAAGCCTGACGAGGTTACACCCGAACTTGCACACGAAATAGGACTGAAAACCGCAAAGAAAATGTGGGGCGATCGGTTTCAAATTATCGTCACCACCCATCTTGATAAAGACCATCTGCACAATCATTTTTGTTTTAATTCGGTTTCCTTTCTTGACGGAAAGAAATACAATTATTCAAAAACAGAGCAGAGAAAACTCCGTAATGTATCCGACCGAATATGTACGGAACACGGCTTGTCTGTCATAGAAAATCCTCATAAAGCACCGTCAAGGCAGGTATGGCTGGATGAGAAAAGCGGTAAGCCGACACGGTACAATGTGTACCGTGAAGATGTACGGGAGGCAATCAATTTCAGCCGCCGTCCCTATTATATGGAGGAATACTTGCAGCGAAAAGGATATATTACCGATTTCACTGGTAAGCATTGGAAGATACGGTTGCCGCAATATGAACACTTCACAAGGTTAGATACTCTTGACAAAAGGTGGACGCCTGAAAATATCCAAAGGACAATGGGCGCATACGCTTCTTTTGGAAACCGCAGAGCAACAATCAGCTATCCGCCGCAAATGCCAAGAGATTTGAAAGAGTGGTACAAGCCGTTTCACAAGACAAGCCATATCTATAAACTGTATCTGCACTACTGCTATCTGTTGGGTATTCTGCCGAAGAATACTGATTACAAACCTACAAGTCCATATCTAAAAGAGGATTTGCGGAAATTAGATGAGTTTTCCGAACAGGTGCGATATATGAGCAAATACGGAATTGAAACCTTTGACGATCTGTATGCCAACAGAGAAAAATTGCAGAATGAAATGGATAAATGGATTGCCTATCGTACCAAACTGCAAAATAAAATCCGCAGAGCGTCACCAGCCGAAAAGGAAACCCTGCGGCAGGAAAAGTCAGGCGTTACAGAGAGGATAACTGAACTCAGAAAACAACTAAAATTAAACAAGGGCATTGAGAAACGGTCTGTTAAAATCCAAGAGAAAACCGATCTGCTCTATGCCAACGAATACAGGGCAAAAGAAGAAATGCAACACAAAAAAACACAGCGAAAGGAGCGAGAAATACGATGACAGACAATATTCTTTATCTTGATGAGCAGGGCTATCCTTGCGACGATTACAGAGATATTCACGAAGCGATTGAAGAAACAACAAAAATTCTTCTTTCAATGACAAAAGAAGAACGCATAGACTGGTTTCGCAAAAGCAGGTATCCCTATCCTATAAACTTTGATATGGAAATCGGCAATACGGTCTATTCCGTATCCAGTCATTTTAACAAAGCCGCAAACGAGAGTTTACAGGAAAAAGCACAGCGAATTATCTTGAAGAATCTGTAAAACTTTCGCTGCACCACATTAAAGCGTTGAATTTTGGCGGCGAATATGGTATGATAAGAATACCTACAAATCATATCATATCTGGCTGCGGAAAGGAGAACTATGAACACAAAACAGTCAGATGAACGAATTACCGCCCTGTATGCAAGGCTTTCCCGTGATGATGAGAAAGACGGCGTTTCGGGCAGTATTCAAAATCAAAAAGCCATTCTCGAAAAGTACGCAAAGGACACTAAGCTGCCTAATCCTCGTTTTTTCTACGATGACGGATTCTCAGGAGTCACCTTTACAAGACCGGCATTTATGGAAATTATGGAGCTTGCCGAACAGGGTATGATAGGGACTATCGTTGTAAAAGACCATTCCCGTCTCGGCAGAAACCGTCTTGTTGTCGGTCAGCTTTTGGAAGAAGATTTTGTCCGTTTGGATATTCGATATATCGCCATAATGGACAATATTGACACCGAAAAAGGCATCAGCGATATTGTACCGATGCAGGACTTATTCAACGAATGGCACGCAAAGAACACCAGCGACAAGGTGCGTAAGGTAATGCAGAGCAAAGGAATGTCAGGCAAACCGCTGACCACAAATCCGCCTTTCGGGTATATGAAAAGTCCCGATAACAAAGACGAGTGGATTGTAGACGAGCCTGCCGCAAAGATTGTCAGAAGAATATTCAGTCTTTGTGTTGAGGGACTTGGACCGACACAGATAGCCAAAAAGCTTCGCTCTGAAAAGGTACTGACACCTACGGAATATTGGAACAGCATCGGAAGAAAATGCAGTAAGCCGCCTGAAATTCCCTATGGTTGGGTAGCGGATACGGTATCGGGGATTCTTGACAAGCAGGAGTATTGCGGCGACACCGTCAATTTTCGGACTTACCGCAAGTCTTTCAAAATGAAGAAAAAGCTCGATAAACCGAAAGATGAATGGAAAGTATTTCCCGATACTCACCCTGCAATCATTGACCGTGAAACCTTTAAGTTGGTACAGGAATTACGCAAGCACCGACGCAGACCTACTAAAAATGGGATTGTCAGTATGTTTTCGGGATTGCTTTATTGCGCCGACTGCGGAGAAAAACTGTATTACAGCGTAACCAATAACTACAAGCGGGAGCAAGCCTATTTCTTCTGTTCTGCTTACCGCAAAAACTCTGATGTATGCTCTGCCCACTATATTCGTGAGAAAGTCGTGGAGCAGCTTGTGCTTGAGAGTATTCAGAGGGTACTGTGGTATGTGCAGAGTTACGAAAAGTTATTCGCACAAAGGCAGTTAGCGGAATTTGGAGAGAAACAAAAGAAAGAGCTTGCCGATAAGCGCAGAGAACTTGACAAGGCAAAGGTGCGTGTTCGGGAAATTGACGGAATTATCCAAAAGCTCTATAAAGATAACGCAACGGGTAAAATCAGCGATGAGCGATTTGCCACGATGTCGATGTCGCTTGAAAATGAGCAGAGCGAGTTGAAAGACCGTATTCCCACTTTGGAAGATGAGCTTGAAAATGCCAAAGTCAAGACCGAAGGCTTACAGAGATTTATTGACAAAGCGAAGCAAGTTACCCGTCTTGAAGCACTCACTCCCGAATTGGTACACGAGTTTATTGAAAAAATCGTGGTATCCGCACCCGGATACAAGGACGGCAAGCGTTATCAGGAGGTCGAAATCCATTACAACGGTGTTGGCATTATCCGAGAGCCGACAGCCGAAGAAATGGAAGAATACTTTCAAGAACACATCAGTAAAAAGCCTTTCTTAAAGGCAAAAACGGCATAGCCACAAAGCTATACCGTACTCACACAACAATATTTAATTGAGATACAAAGCCGCCTTGGGGCACCTTCCTTACGGAGGGTGCCCCAACCGTTAGATTTTTAGTTCTAACTTTTGGAGGGTGCTACATATTGCCAACTTTTTTATAACCCTAATCTTCTATTACTGTATCCTGCACCAGCGGATTCGTATCCCGGGTGGTATCTGCTGCCGTCTTTCCTGTCCTGTTGCTTACTGCCTTGCTGATTTCTTTCACCTTATCTGTCGTTTCATAATCCTCTACATCAAATAAATAGCGGTGCAGCAAATCTACATTAGTCTCCAAATCCGTTGGTACAACTACTGCTCCGATGGATTTTTCCATCATCTTGGTGTCTAACTGGAATGGCCAGCCCTGGGTATCTGCAAGCTCATACTCTTTGACATGGGCTGCAAGTCCCAATATTTCTGTGGTAGAAAGGCTGGTAGAAATGTCCGGAAACAGCTTGTCTACCAAATCATTTAAAGTAAGGATGTCTGCCTGTTTTGCTTTTTCTACAATTTTTCCAACTACAATACGCTGCCGCTCGGTCCGTCGGAAATCATCACCGCCACTCATACGGTCACGGCAATAGGCAAGTGCCTGTATTCCATTGACCTGCTGCACACCCGCTCCGGAAACCGGCTTGCCATGGGTTCCCATTACTTCATTCATTTCATCAATCCAGATATGCATATTGCTGGCTTCTTCCCTGGTAATATCCAACTCTATTCCACCTAATGCATCCACAACTTCCATTACCGCATTGAAGTCTACGGATACATATTCGGTAATATTCAAATCCAGATTCTTATTTAATGCCGCTACTGCACCGGTTGGTCCCCCCTTGGCATAAGCTGCATTCAGTTTCCGCAAGCTGTCTTTATCATCTACTGCCAGAAAGGAATCCCGGTATACGGATACAAGCTTCACTTCCTTGGTATCATCATTGATACTGGCAATCATGATACAGTCGCTGTTTCCACTTTCATAATTTCCACTGCTCCGGTTGTCAATTCCAAAGATAGCTATATTGGTATAATTATCTAACACTTCCTGGGTCTCGCTGTCTATATTAATATTCAGCTTCTTCGCGTCTAAGGAACCGGTATTATTGATTTTATTCAGCTTACTCATTACATAAAATACTACCAGCAAAATGAGTATCACTAATACTTCTACAATAAAAAGTATCAGTTTTCTCTTTCTTCTCTGCTTTTTTCCAACCTTCTTTTTCGGACCTGTCTTCGCCTTCTGCTTTTCCATGCCCATAGTTCCTCCTTACTTTGATATACTTATACTCCTTAATCCGGACTGTTTTTCCACAGTCCATTAATTCAAATATATCTTACTGGAATTGGTTGGTCAATGTCTCACAGACAACCTTAAGAATCAGTTCCACAAATTTAACGAAATCTTAAGTTTTTGTATTAATCGAAGGCAGAACTTTTTCCATTATACCAATGATCCCACATTGCATCATTTACCACAACATACTGTCCGTTATAAATTGCAATGGCATGGGTACCGCCATCCAGTGTACAGCCAATAATAAGAAGCTCATCCTCATAACCATCTACATCATAGGTAACTTCTTTGATAATCTGTGTCATATCCCAGTCTGCATAAATCGTTCCCTTGACACCGTCAATCCAGCAGGTTGCCTTTACCGGCTCGTCCCAGAATTCAAAATAGTCTTTATCATTACGCACGGAACTTGGAAGCACAGATTCTGGAATATCAGCATATTTTTCACTTCCATTTTCATCCTCTGGTGCATCCGTTGTCTCTGTATCCTCAACCACGCCATCTATTGGCTGGTCTGCATTTACCGGAACTTCTTCTACTGCCGGAACATTTTCCTGTGCGGTCGTATTTTTATCATTTGATTTATTGTAGCTGATGACACCAACTGTCACTGCACTTGCTATAGATGCCGTTGCCACGATTCCAATTACCGCTTTTCCAGCTGCAGTTGACAAAAATGATATCTTTCTTGCTGTGCCTGCGGCTTTTACCGCTGTTGAGGCTGCAGTTTTTCCTGCACCATATGTACTCTTTGCTATACTTTTTCTACATTCACTTAATAAAAGCTGGGTGGATGGCTCCGCCGCAGATACAACCATTTCCTTTTTCAACAGATACAGCAGTAACGGCATTGGTGCAACACTGTAAAGCTTGTATCCCTTCTTCTGCAGTTCCTCTGCCTTTGTCTTGATATTATTCCTGCCATAACGCAGTCTTGATTTCACTGTAGCTTCCGGGCAGCCCAGCTGTTCTGCAATTTCTTTTGTGGTAAGTCCCTCTAATTCAAAGGCAATTACCACCAGACGCTGCTCGTCAGACAATGCATCGATTAGCTCATGCACCAGCTGTCTGGTCTCTTCTTTCGTATATTCTAATTCCGGCTCATTTTCCCAGACGCTTACTGCCTGATCCATGATTTCTGCATCTTCTTCCTCACCACTTTCCATGCGTAAATCAAGCGGTGTATGATTGCGTTTTTCCAGTTCATTTTTTGCTGTATTTACCACAATCTGTGCTAACCAAGAATCAAATTTTTCCGGTTCTTTTAGTTTATCCAGATTTTTCCACGCCCGTATGTATGCTTCCTGCAGAACATCTTTTGCTGCCTCTTCATCTTTCACATATTTTAAAGCCAGATAATATTTATTATTTTTTGTTGTATCATAAAGAAATTCAAATCCCGTCGAATCTCCATTACATGCTTTTTCAACTGCCTGTGTATATGTCATTTTTTTCCTTCTTTCTTCCTTATTTCTCATGTGTTTTTCCTATAACGCCTGATTTCTTAAAATTTTAACAGAAACAGCTCTTCCACCGCAAGCACATTTCCATCTTCTTTTCTCACCAGTCATGACTGTCAATATATACTCATTTAAAGCTGCTTCTGCCTGCGCCTGTGTAAGGTCAAGTGTCTGTCCGTTGAATTCTCTTGTTGTGTTTCCACCACTGTTTTCACTTTCTTCCAGTGCAAAATTTTCCACTGCATACCAGACACCCTGATATACATATATGGCACAGGCACCTTTTACATAGGAAGATAACATATAGTTATTGTGATGACCGGTTGAGTAAAACCACTGCATGTGGATTCTATATGCGCTTCCCGCAGAATTTAATGCTATGTTTTCTCCATAATTGCCACAGCCATTATGGGAAAAATCTGATACAATTGCCTGTGCTCTCTGGCATGCAAAATTGTATATGTCCTCATCCCAGATAAGTGCATTGAGGCCTGCTGCTGTTCTCTCTGCATTCACATAAGACCACACCTCTTCGGCCGCACTTCTGTCAAAACCATCCGGATGAACCTCCGGCATATCAATCCATGTTCCTTCATTGACATCATATATCATTCCGTCATGTGGCGGCTTATTTGAATCGGTTGTATCTGCTACTGTTGTATTCTTTTTCTTACCGCTTTTATTTTTATCTGACTGGTCTGTCTCCTCTGTCTTTCCTTGCTTTGTTCCCGTCTCATTTTCTCCCTCTGTATTTTCTCCCGCTGTATCTTCTTCTGCCCCAGGTTCCGGTTCTAAATTTTCAGTTCCTTCTGTTTTCTGCGCCAATCTGACTGTTTCAATAGCTGTTTCTGCAGCATTTTCTACTATAACTTTCACCCTCTTCTGTGGTGTTTTCTCTGCTACTTTTTCTTTTTCCGTAGTCGGACTTCCCTTTGCTTCTATTACATTGCTACATCCTGTTAAAGCGATTGTTGCTACCATCAGGACAGCAAGTGCAATATATCCAGGTTTTCTCATTTTCATCATAATCTTTCACCTTCCTTTTTGCGATTTGTTCTGTTCATAATCTGTTTGCGAACCGAGCAATCCGTATCCTCGTTCATTTCAAAATTCTGCATGTCCTTATGCATCAGCAGCACAAACCATTTTATTATGTTTTTCATCTGTCCTTCCTCCCTTCTATTAAGTAAGACAGGAGGGATTGGAAAAAAGATTTAAATTTTTCAAAAATTTTCCAAAAAAATAAGAGCAGTCTGTGAAACCACTCTCATTTCTATAACATTTTATTTTGCACTTCTTTTCGTATAACCGCAGTCGCAATACGGTCCACCCGAAGCGATTGTATATTCCCTGGCAAAATTACTGACACAATCTGCTTCACTCATTGTATAGTCAAGGCGGCACATTGCAGGTATCAGCTTAGTCAGTCCCAGTTCATTCATCAGTGTGCAGATTCCACAAGTTGTAAATCTCGCTTCGTATCCGCTGCCATCCTCATACTCATAAAATTCCATATTCCAGGAATAAGGATTTCTGTCACCTGCTTTGAATTTTGCAATCTCTTTCTTTGCTTCGATATCTGATTCTGAGAATTTTTTCTTTCCACCTGTCCGGCAAAACCACTGCATAAATCCCGTCATCATGGATTGCTTGTAATATTCCGTTGCAGCTTCAACCTCCGGCAGTTCCGGCATACTTCATATTAATTCGCCCTCCACTTTTCCAGCACCGATGATGATTTCTCACAATCCGGATATTGCGAATACGCTTTCGTATTCTGCAAATATTTCTACTTGTACATTTGTCGAATATACCGACAGAATTCTCATCTAATATTAGCTTTCCTTAACACATTATAAATTAACACTTCTCAGCACAAATTCTCTATCTCTGCAAATCCGAATCTGGAACGTGCTTTATAAATTTTTTCCGATCCCCTCAAGTTCGTTCATGGAATCCTTGTTTTTTTCAAGTTCATCTCTGGCTGTTGCGTAATATGATTTTTTGAAAAGCATATCCCATGAAAGATATTTTGCCATACAGTCAAACTGCTTATCAATCAGCTCATACTGGATACTGTCTACGGGAGAACCGCCTACAACAATCGTGCCAACTTTTTTATTTTTTAACTGCAATCCACGGCAGTAGCACTTATCAATGATAAGTTTCAATTGTGCTGACATTCCCCACCAATAAACTGGTGTAGCAAAAAGAATCATATCTGCGGCAGCAATTTTATCAATTGTAGGATTTGTATCATCCTTATCGACGCATCCCTTAGAGCATTGACAGACACCACATCCCTTGCATGGTGCAATGTTGAGTTTGTCAGGTTCAATGATTTCAATTTCATTCTTTTCTGATGCTCCTTTTATAAATGCATTGATTGCTGTCAGCGTGTTTCCTTTTCTGGCACTTCCATTAATGATTACAATTTTCATGCGTGTATCCTCCAACTTCCGATTTAGTGTCCTTTTATAACGGTTGCATCATCTCAAGAATGATTCCATCCGGGTCTCTGAAATAAAACGCTCTGCTTTCCCCAAATCCATCTGCCCTGAAATCGAAATACTGCGGTTCAGACAAGCACTCCACATGATTTTCGATAAGGGCTTTGTAGACAGAATCAATGTCATCCGTATAAAAGCATACTTCCGAGATAGATGTCGTAAACAAGTCTGATTGTTCTTTGTGGATTTTGCTGTCTACAAATTGAATCAATTCAACAGGCGGTGTTTCAATATTCTCAGAACCATTCAAATAAGCAACCCTTGCCTTACAATTTTTCTTTTGAAACATTTTATCTGTCTCTTCGCCAACCATCATGATTTCTCCTTGATATTTAAGTCCAAGTATATCTCTATAAAATGCAATTGATTTATCTAAATCTGAAACCGTCAATCCTACATGATATATTCTTCCAACCATTTACTATTCCTCCTTAACAAATGATAAATACCGATTTGCAAAACACATTCTTTTTTACATAGGCGCAGTATACCACATTTCCTGTGCCTATGCGATATCATTTAATGCTTATTCCGATATGAACTCATCTTCT